>Ga0316207_10003873_pt1 | contig 13502 bp, 14 predicted proteins | sample 6weekpyrite_MG_FD_204943 | JGI IMG/M metagenome (GOLD analysis project Ga0316207, IMG submission 204943) | Microbial mat bacterial communities from mineral coupon in-situ incubated in ocean water Damariscotta River, Maine, United States -... | ecosystem: Environmental > Aquatic > Marine >... | reverse complement strand
CCAATGGCCTTCCTGGGCAACGGCGGTCAAGATCATCGCCTTGGTGACGAAGGCTGAAAACAGCGGGAAGGCCGAAATGGTGGCCGCGCCGATGATACAGAACACAGTGGTCAATGGCATGGATTTGAACAATCCACCCAGCTCTGACGCTTTGGCAGTGCCAACACGATGCAAGACAGCCCCCATACTCATGAAGAGCAGACCTTTAAACAAAATGTCGGCAAAGGCGTGAGCGGCGACACCATTCATGGCCAGCCCCCCACCGATACCGATACCGCAAACCATAAAGCCCAGCTGGTTATTGACCGAATAGGACAACACTTTGCGCAGATCGTTTTCAACCACGGCAAAGAAGACCGGGAAAGCGGTCATGATCGCGCCGATATAAATCAGGCTTGGCTCGTACTCAAAACCACGCGCCAGCGCATATACGGCCATTTTGGTAGTGAAGGCAGAAAGGATAACCGTGCCCACCACAGTGGCTTTAGGATAGGCGTCCTGAAGCCAATTGTGCAGGAATGGAAAGGCGCACTTGATACCGAAAGCCAAAAAGATCAACAGGCCGCCGGGTGAATCCAGGCCGATATGCCCAAACGCCCAACTGCCGGTTTCGCTGGCCCGGATCAAAGCCCCGGTCAGAAGCAAAACGCCTGACAGGACATGAATACCCAGATAGCGCAGGCCCGCCTTGTAGGATTCCTTAGTCCGGGCACTCCAGATCAGGAAGACTGACGAGATCGCTGTCAGCTCCCAGAAGAAGAAGAGCGTCAGGAGATCGCCCGCAAACACGGCTCCGAGCGCCGCACCGGAATAGATCAAACCGGCAGCGTCGGTCACACGATCCTTGTCGTGCAGGCCATAGAGGGCGTTGAGGAAAGCTGCGATAATGAAGATCAAACTCCATATCCGGCTCATGGCATCGAAACGGAAGGTTTCAAGCGTGAAACCACCAAACTCGATCAGCCCGTAGGTTCCCGGAACATCGACATTGAACCACAGCAAGCCGGACAAGACCGGCGCTATTAGGGCCAAGCCTTTTCGCACATGACCATATGGTGTGACTGCCGCAAAAAGCCCGGCAATGATAATCGGCCATGCCGGGGAAATGTCAGCGAACGTATCAATCATCGCCAGCATCCTTGTCCCAATAGTCTTCGTCTCGGCCGAGGAAACGGCGAATAATGAACCAGCCGCCCATTACGGCCAGCGCAAAACTGCCAAAGCCCCACCAGGCGTAAAAACCTGTTGCCGTGGCGTATTCGACATATTCATGACGGTGATGAATCACATCGATCAGCGCCAAAAGCAGCGCAGCCGCTCCCAATACATAGACCATGATGGACTTCAGCCATTTGGCTTCCAGCCACAAAAAAGGGCGGGCCAAGGGATGAATATGATCATCCTTGTTGTCGTGTTGGGTGCTCATAATGAAACCCCCGCAGAAGGCGTCAATTCAAAGACAGGCATGAGATAATCCCGAAGCGGTCCAATCAGGAAGAATAAGATGAGGACGCCTGCTGCGGTAATCACCGGCGGCAGAATGACCATCATGGGTGCAGGCTTTTTCAGCGCAACTGTCTCGGCAGGCTCAAAGAAGCCCTTGATAGGGAGCGGCAACAGATAAGCCACGTTGAGAAGTGAAGACGCAATCAGGGCAATGATCAAAATGCCATGACCGGCATCCCAGGCTCCCTGAATGAGGAAGAGTTTGGGCCAAGCTCCACCCAGTGGCGGAAGTCCGATGATGGAAAGCGCTCCGAGCGTATAGGCGATAAACAGCCAGGGCATATGATGGCCCAAACCACGCATCTGGGAGACATTGGTGAATTTGGTCGCTGTGTAGATGGCACCGGCGCTCATGAAGAGGGTAATTTTCCCCCAGGCATGCATGACGATCTGAAGGGCCCCGCCCAGCAAGGCCAGAGGCGAGCCCAGCATCACCGCTAGAGTCACATATGAGAGCTGACTGATGGTTGAAAAGGCCAGGCGCTCTTTCAGATTATCCTTGGTCAGGGCAATCACGGATGCCAATACGATTGAGATACCGGCAATCCAGGCCAGGGGCTCGGATGTGGGCACGGCTGCAATCATCGCAGGCCCGAAAATGTATGTGCCCACTTTGAGGATCGAGAACACACCGGCTTTGACCACGGCCACGGCATGCAGGAAAGCTGATACCGGTGTCGGCGCGACCATCGCATTGGGCAGCCAGGGATGGATCGGCATCAAGGCGGCCTTGCCGATACCAAAGGCAAACATGACCAGCAGAACACCGGCAATGGCAGGGGTGACATCATTGAGCGCCAACAAGCCGCCAGCGACAAAGTCCGTTGATCCCGCCAGGAAATGCGTCGCGATAACGGCAGGCAAAAGCAAGCCGATGGATGTACCCAGCAAAATGGTCAGATATATCCGGCCACCGCGTTTGGCCTTGGCATCGCCCTTATGGGTAACCAGGGGGAAGGTCGACAGGGTCAGCACTTCGTAGAAGACAAACAGGGTCAGAAGATTTCCTGACAAGGCCACGCCCATGGCTGACATGATAGCGATACAGAAACTGACATAAAACCGAGTCTGGTTCTTCTCTTTATTGCCACGCATATAGCCGATTGAATAAAGCGAATTGACCACCCACAGACCGGAAGCCACAGCGGCAAATAACGCCCCCAGGGGTTCAAGTTTGAAGGTCAATTCAAGGCCGGGAGCCAGAGTTGCCAAGGTCAGAGTGGGATTGCTATGGGCAATCTCAACCAGGTGAGCGACGTTGAAAACCAGCAGAACACCGGCGATAAGCGTAACCGCTTCACGCACATTCGGACGCGACCCCAATAGAGCCACAAGGGCTCCACCAAAGGCAGGAATGGCAAGGGCAAGAGCCAGGGAGACTTCAGGAGAATACATATCAGTGTCCCACCATCACTGCCGCGGCCGCGCGTTGGGCCAAGCTGACCAGAGGGTCCGCATTGAAGAAGAAATAAACATTGGCAAAAGCCAGAAGAGACATCGGAGCGAGAACCATCCAGGGCGCTCGCGTGCTCTGAACAGGTTTGCCATCCCGTTTTGGTGCCTCTTCCATCCAGATCGCGGCCAGCATGCGGGCGATATAGGCCAGTGCCAGCAAGGATGAAATGATCACCGCAGCCACGGCCCACCACCAGCCCCGCTCAAGCACGGCCAGGATAAGATACCATTTTGAGGTAAAGCCGATGGTCAAAGGCACGCCCACCAAGCTGATCCCGGCCACGGTGAAGGCGATCGCAGCCGCAGGCATGGTCCGGCCCAACCCGTTCAAATCACTGATCCGGCGAATACCGAATTTGAGCCCGAAAGCCCCCAGCGCCATAAAGAGAGTTCCCTTCATGATGGCGTGGTTGACCAGATGAAGAAGCGCCGCTGCCAGACCCGCCACATTGCCCAGTCCCAAGCCCAGCATCATATAGCCCACTTGGGCTACGGATGAATACGCCAACAAGCGGCGGGGATCGGTCTGGAAGACAGCCTGCAATGACGCGAACAGCATGCCGATCACACCAACCACAGCGAAGACCCAGGTAAAGGCCATCATGACAAAGCCCGCACCTTCGGGATGGTACACGCCATAAATGAAGCGGATCAGGGCGTAAAAGGCGACTTTGGTCGCCGTTGAGGCCAAGAAAGCGGTGACAAAACTGGGTGCCGTGGCATAGGCATTGGGCAACCAGACATGAAGCGGAAACATGGCCGCTTTCAGGCCAAGGCCGACAACGATGAAGGCAAAGGCGGCCTGGGTGACACGGTTATGGCCATTTTCCGCGAGAATGCTGGCCATATCGGCCATGTTGAGCGTGCCAGTCGCCATGTAAAGAAAGCCGACACCGATGACAAAGAAGGTCGCACCGATCGTTCCCAGGACCAGATAATTATAGGAAGCCGTCAAGGCCCGACGATCTTTCCCCGCACCCATGGCAATCAGGGCATAAGTGGCCAGGGATGAAATCTCGACAAAGACAAAGACATTGAAGGCATCACCGGTGATGGTCACACCCAGCAAGCCGGCAAAACAAATCAGGAAAGCTGAATAGAAGAGCGGCTGTTGTTTGCCGTCGATTTCATCGGAAACCGTTGGCAATGCATAGAAAACGCACAACAACCCAATCGTTCCGATCAGAGCCAGAACCTGAAGGTTCAAGGCATCAACACGATAGACAATGCCCAGCGGCGCTTGCCAGCCGCCCATGGCGTATTCGATCACACCATGCTCAGCGACTTGCCCAAACAGGATTAATGCCATCCAACCCACAAACAGGGCGGCAATCAATGAGATGCTCCAGGCGGCTCGTCCTGAAGGGATAATGGCTGCAATCGGTGCCAGGATAAGCGGCAGGGCCACAATCAGGACCGGCGCATGACGAACGATGGCGTCAGGCGTCAGTGACGCAATTAAATCAATCATTCCGTGCCCCCGGTTTCGACGGAATAGTCAGCTGCATTCAAGGCGTCATCCTCAATCGTGCCATAGGCTTCGCGGATGCGCACAACAAGAGCCAAGCCCACAGCCAGTGTCGCAACACCCACGACAATAGCCGTCAGGATCAGGACATGCGGCAAAGGATTGGAATACAGGGCGGCATGGGCAGCATCAGCAACATGGCTGACAGCTTCAGTGCCGTGCCCTGAATCAGCGCCATGGTCTGATGCCATTTCCACAATCTGCGAGCCGTGATCGGTTTGCACGACAGTATGATCAGCGCCACCTGAGTGGTCACTTCCATCAGATGCCGTGTCCCCATGGGCTTCCGGCAAGATCGGCGGGGTTCCGCCAAAAACTTTGGCGACAGCAATATACATCAGGCAAACAGAGGTCTGAAACAGGCTGAGCCCAACCATTCGTTTGACCAGGTTTCCAGTTGAAATGACCACATAGAGACCTGTCATCATCAAAATGATGATGGGGATATAGACGAAACGCTCGGAGATAATCTCAAGCATTCTACCACTCCTCGTCTGACATGTCGGGCACCCGGCCGGCAAAGGCGTAGAAAACAGCGACCATCACCGATGCCACGGTTACAAGGACACCGATTTCAACCCATATGATACCGATATGTTGGCCACTCTTATGGGCCAGATCCGGATGAAGCACGTCGAAATCGAGAAAGTTTCCGCCCAGAAAGAGGGTCACGAAGCCAACACCGACATAAATGAACACACCCAATGCTGTACCGATCTTCACGGCGGCGGGCGGCACGGCTTTTTTCGCCTCTTCCATGCCAAATATCAGGGCGTACAAAATCACCGCCACGGCCAGAATAACACCGGCCTGAAAACCACCCCCGGCACTGTAATCACCGTGAAAATGGACATAAAACCCATAGACAACAATCATTGGAATCAAGAGCTTTGAAACAACGCGTAATATCAGATGCGGATTCATGACTTTTTCTCCGCTTTAGTCTTGGCCGGTTTTCTGGCCGACTTGCGCGTTGTCTTGGTAGCAGGCTTGGAGGCTGATGCAGGAGCCGGGTTTGGAGCCTGTTTCTTGCCTTGAGGCTTGGCTTTATCCCCCATGCCCAGCAACAACATTACGGCAACCGCCGCCGCGAAAATCACACTTGTTTCGCCCATCGTGTCAAAACTACGATAACTGGCCAAAACAGCCGTCACCACATTGGGTATGGCAATATCGTCCGGCGTTCTTTCAAGATAATCATGACCGACATATGAGTTGGGAATTGAGTTGGCATCGCCATAAACCGGCATATCCGGCACAGCAAACAACATCGCAGCACCGGCAACGCTGACCACGGCAAGAGCCGCCCAGTGACGTCCCCGACCAGATGGCTCAGCTTCACGGGCTGTCAAAAGCATGGCGGCTAGCATCAAAACGGTTGAAATGCCCGCGCCAACGGCGGCTTCGGTGAAGGCTACATCAACGGCATCCAACGAGACAAACCAGGCAGCAGACAAAAGGCTGTAAACGCCCGTCAGCATAACAGCGGCAAACAAATTGCGCATGCGCACCACGGCAATACCGACCGCGAACAACATCAGGATAAGCGCGTAATCCAGAAACTGGGTGAGATCGAGTTCCATCAGGCTTTTGTCTCCTGTGACTCTTGATCGGCAGGATGTCCCGGTTTGTGTCGGGATAGCATCGGTTTCAGCTTGGCCTTATGAGCCGCATTGGCGATGGCGTGCGTACTCGTCGGGCTGGTCAAGAAGAGCAAAAGCCCGACAAGCGCCAGCTTCGCCGATAACAAGGTGAAGCCGGATTGCAGCATCAGGCCGAAAATGATCAGCTCAGCACCCAATGTGTCCGTGACCCCAGCGGCGTGCATGCGGGTATAAAAATCCGGCATGCGGATGACACCGATTGCGCCGGCCAGCACGAAAATCAGGCCCATGGCCATTGAGCCTACGCTGACAGCCAAAGCGACATTATGTCCGATTTCCAGCCAGTTCATTCTTCGAACTCCCCTTCGACGGCCTTGCGCAAAGACATTTGAGCCAGAGCGATTTCAAGGGAGCGATATCGGAAGAATTTCAGAATGGCGATGGTGGCGACAAAATTGATCAGGGCATATAAAAGCGCAATATCAACCCCGTCACCGCGACCAACCAAAAGGCTGAAAACCAACAGGAAAAGAACCGTCTTGGTGCCGAAGGAATTCACCGCCAGCACACGGTCATACAGGGTGGGACCGGCAAAAAGGCGCGCCAGCATGATGGCCATGGCTCCGGCCATGCCGAGCGCGACTATGAAATTGACGATATACATCACGTGGCCTTCCTTTCGCCGTCCGACGCGATATCGGAGCGTGCCGCCATTTCGGCAAAACCTTCAGGATCTGTCAGGCTCTTGTCCAAAGCATGGACCAGGAAACCATCATCCTCGATATCAACGGTAACCGTTCCCGGTGTCAGCGTAATCGAATTGGCAAAGACACACCGCGCCAGGCCCGAGCGAAGATCGACAGGCACGCGCACCAGACGCGGCTCGATATCAACTTCGGGCTTCATCACCAAACGAAGGACAGCCAGATTGGCGGCAATGATCTCACTGCCCAACCAGCTCCAGTAAAAGAAGAGCGCGGGCGCGCGGGCAGTGGGGACTGTCTCGCGATCAAGAATCCGCATCCGCAGGGTCAAAGCCATTGCGATTGCAATGCTGATCCCGGCCAATATGATCAATAATGGATAATCACCGGACAGGGTGTAATGGCCTGATAAAGTGACCCAGAGCAAGACAAGAATAGCTGTCAGACTGATGCCGTAAAACATGGAATCTCCCAAAGCTCTAGCGCTTTGAAAACAGCTTTTAGCTGCCCCTGATGAGCTTGACCAGATAAACCGGAAACCAATTGCAGGACACTTGCAGGCCAGACGCGAAACCGGGTTTTTCCGAGTTTTCATTCAGGTCAAATTTATGAGATTTTCTCAGCCAATTTGCCGCTTTGCCCCATATTATGACTGGAACTTACCGGACTCAGGCTTTGCCCGAACCTTCCATGGACAAATTCCAATATCGAAGGACAGTTTGCGCTTTTTCCACAGACAAAGAGCCGTAAATCTTGTGCGCTTCGTCGGTTACGACAGTTCCGTCGGGGCGACCCAAGCCTTGCCACAAGGCGATAAAGGACGACCATTTGAGCCCGGTCGCTTTACATAATACAGCCAATGGCTCGCCGCCCATATCATCAAACATGGTAGTCAAGAGATTCCGGCTGATACCGGAGAGAACAGCGATTTCAGAGATCAGTTCAGACTGAGCCCCTTCGTCACCCAAAGCTTCAATCGCGTTTTCCAGTGAGCCATGTAGGCTGACCTTGGCTTCATTGCGATTGCGTTGTCGTCTGTCGATATAATCCAGTGCCCGCGTCACCAGCGGATCGCTCCAGCCTTCTTCTGCCGCCATGGGAAAGACATCTTCAACTGCATCAATCATAATTGTGCGATCAACGGCAAAGCGCTCAATGATCTGGCAGCGCTCCTGGTGTGCACAGCCCCAAAACAAACGAAAGGCCGGTGCTGGCCTCAATTCTTCACGGCGGATCAACAGGCTCGCATATCTTGGTTCTTCAGATGCGGCACTGACCAGATGATCAATAGTCGGGGCGGCCAACAGGGCATTGCTGTTTTTCAACAATCGCTCAACGACTGACGGCTCTCCATAGGCAGCCAAGGCGGCCGCCACGGTCTCGCTGATATTGAGACGGCGTGAGATCGTCATCCTGTGCTGCAAAGTGCCCACACGGACAATTTCCAACATATCGAAATCCGTCAACGCCTTGCAGTTTTCCAGAATGGGCTCTGCGACCTCGAAAATATCGCAGGCCAGCATCCGCAACAGTTTATGGGGCGCATCGATCAGGCCAGACAGCCTTTGAGCGCATCGTTTGCGAAGCGAAACATCGCTGGCACGCAAAATATCATGGAGCAGATCACCAACGATCCAGCGCTCCCCCGGTGACAACCGACTAGATGGCAAGCCGACAATATCGGCCAATCGGCGCGCAAGCACACTCCGCGAATGCTGCGTAAGGGGTTCGTTCAGCTCCAGAAATTCAGCATTTGCCATTTCGGCCTGCCCATTCAAATTCAATCAGGGGATCAGAATGGACAAGTGATATTAATGAAGCGTGCGTTTAACCGTCCGAAGTTGAGCTAATTTTCTCCCCGAACATGCGCATCAAATGCTCACACTCAGTGAAAAGCAGAAAGATCGAGAGCAGAAAAGCGGGCACGGCCATGTAAAACAGCACCGGACTGAACACATAGGCTCCTGTTTCATCAAAACCCATGGGCGCATTTATCCCGAGCCAGGGGGACAAGTGAAACAAGAGGGCTCCACCGATAATTCCTGTCGACATCAAAGGGCCAAAACCTCTTATTTTTCCTACAAAAAGTCCCGCCAGGATCGTGATTGCGGCGACCAGTTCGGACACGCCCACAAGGGTTCGAACCGTCGGCTCAAAGAAAGCCAGACCCGATTGTTCTGCGATGAATTGAAATACGGGGCTGGTCTCACCAAACTTCTGGACACCCATGAAAATCAAAAAACCTGCCAATAACAGGGCTCCCCCCCAACGCAATATACCCATTAATGGACGTCCTCATTCTTGTTGAAAATTTGCATTAGCCCAACATGTTGTTAGACAGACAAGATTGCCAATCACGCTCGATCACGAGTTGGTGGGCTTTATTTATTATTGGTCATGAGTCAGCCCTGCTTTGCCGTTATTTCGTCCTCTCGCCCGTAATCGCAAATTCCGAATGCCGCCTTTTGGTGGGTATCTGGTTTTGGTCGCGGGATGGTTTTTCGGATTTGGGCTGCAAACCACTGTGTTTCCGGGGGTGATCACCTTCACATTGGGCGAAAGCCCTGAAAGGCTTGGTATTGCCCAAGCAGCCCTGACCGCGCCGATGATGTTGCTGTTACCGTTTGCCGGGGTATGGGCCGAGCGGCGGGATCGACGCGGCATCATGTTCTATTTCTACATTTTTGCCGGTCTCAATGCCTTGTTATTGGCCATCGCGATCATGACCGACAATCTGTCTTACTGGTTGATGGTCGGCTTTGCGCTGATGATCGGGATTGCTGGCGGCTTTGTCATGCCCGCCAGAGATAGCGCGATCAATCCGATCGTGCGCATTTCAGGACGAACCAAACATGGCGGCATTGCCCTGCAAAAGGCCGTAGTGATGGCTTCTGCGGTCCAGTTTGGAGCTCAAATTTTCGGCATGGGTGCTGGCTTTTTTGCCAAATACAGCGGCCCCGGACTATTATTTGTTTTTCAAGGCATTGGCTTATTGGTCGGCGGTCTGGCCGCAGCCTTCCTGCCGCGCCTGATATCGACCCGTCATCGCTCAACAGCCCATCCCATGCATGATTTGATGGACGGAATTCGCGCCGTTATCCACTCACCCATCCTGATGCCAATGACATTGATCATGGTGGCGATCGGCTTGCTGATTGTTGGCGGTGCTTTTTTCATCCTGATACCGATTTTGATCCGAGATATTTACGGCGGGGGCTTTGCCGAACAGGCCACATTGTCAGTGGTGTTCTGGGTCGGGGCGCTGATCGCCAATGTCACCCTGGTCAAGGTGGGTCATATCGAGCGTCCGGGAAAAGCCCTGATCCTGGCTCAGGGCGTGACGGTTCTGGCCGTGGGTGCCTTTGCCCTGCCCTTGCCTTTCTGGGCGCTTTACGGGCTGGTCCTGGCCTGGGGGCTGGGCGCAGGTGTAGCGATATCACTGAGCCGGGCTGTGGTGCAGGAACAAGCCCCGCCGGACAAGCTGGCCCGGGTCATGTCGGTTTATCAATTGGGCCTGTTTGGCGGCATCCCGCTGGGTGCTGTGATCATGGGCCAGATTGTTGGCGCTATCGGCCCACGGTCTGCTGCCCTGATACCCATGGTCGGACTTGGGCTGGTCCTGATCCTGATTTCTGTTTCAACGAAAATATTATCGATCAAACATGTTGACCATTTGGCTCTGTCTCAGCACCCTGAAGACGAAGAGGGTGAATCAACAGATCAGTGAGATATGGGCGTTCACACAATCCGCTCGTGGAGATGATGTAATGACTGACGATACAATGAAAAAGACGCTGACAGGTTTGGGCATGGGGCTAACCGCTCTTGCGCTTTCAGCCTGCAGCCAGGAGACAAGCATGACGACGGACACTCACACACCTGCCCTGATTGAACGCGCAGGGGGGCTGGAAGCGCCCGTCGCCGAACAAAGGCCTGTGACCATCGAGCAGGTCGGCTTTACCCGCATTGATGAATACCAGTGGATCAAGGATGAGAACTGGCAGCAGGTGATGCGAGAGCCAGACGTGCTGGAACAGGATATCCGTGACCTGCTGGATGCAGAAAACAGCTATCTGGATGCCGTCATGGGTCCAACGGAAGCCCTGCAGGAACGTATTTTCCAGGAAATCCGAGGCCGCATCAAGGAAGATGACAGCTCTGTTCCCTCACCCGATGGCGATTTTGAATATTACTCACGCTATCGCGAAGGCGGTCAGTATCCGGTCTTTGCCCGTCGGCCAATTGATGCAGCTTCTGGTGAGACATCCGGCGAAGAAGAAATCATGATCGACGGTGATGTTGAAGCCGCAGATTTTGATTATCTCGATTTCGGTGACATCCAGCACAGTCCGGATCATCGCTATGTCGCCTTTGGTGTCGATGTGCGGGGCTCGGAATATTACGACATCCGGGTCAAGGATATTGCGACCGGTGCGATCATTGCCACGCTAACGGATGAATCGACCGGCGATTTTGTCTGGGCCAATGATAGTGAAACCCTGTTCTGGATCTGGCGCGATGACAATGGCCGCTCCAAGCGGGTCTATCGTCAGGTGTTGGGCAGTGATGCCAGCGAACTGGTCTATGAAGAGGAAGATGACGGCTTCTTCGTCAATATCGGCCTGTCGGACGGAGATGGCTTTGTGGTCATCACAACGGGCGGCCATACCTCCAATGAAATTCGTCTGATTGACGCCAATAATCCCATGTCAGATCCGGTTTTGATCGAGCCGAGAGCCGAACATGTCGAATACCATCTGACCGAAGCCACGGACCGCTTTTACTTCCTGACCAATGCCGATGGCGCGGTTGACTTTAAAATCGTCTCAGCCCCGCGTGACAATCCGGGCCGGGAAAACTGGGAAGATGTGGTAGCACACCGCCCCGGTGTCCTGATCAATTCCCTGTTGGGCTTTGAAGACTGGCAAGTGCGCATGGAGCGTGAAAACGCCCTGCCCCGCATTGTCGTACGTGAATACGCCACAGGCGAAGAACACGAAATCATCTTTGATGAGGAAGCCTATTCCCTTGGTGTTTCCGGCGGCTATGAATTTGCGGTTGATCGCCTGCGCTTTACCTATGAAAGCCCGTCAACGCCTGACGAGACCTATGATTACGACATGCGCACACGGACACGTGTCTTACGCAAGCGTCAGGAAGTCCCGTCCGGTCATGATCCAGCTGATTATGTGGTGCGCCGTATCATGGCCCCCGGTCATGACGGGGTAGAAATTCCTGTCACCATCCTGCATCACCGTGACACGCCTATGGATGGCACAGCCCCGCTTGTGCTCTATGGTTACGGCTCTTACGGGATCACAATTCCGGCCGCTTTCCGGGTGACACCCTTGTCTTTGGTTGACCGTGGTATGGTTTATGCCACGGCCCATATTCGCGGCGGCATGGCCCGTGGATACCAATGGTATCTGGACGGCAAGCTGGAAACCAAGATCAACACATTCCGCGACTTCGTTTCCGCTGGCGAAGCTCTCGCCGCTGAAAATTACACCTCTCGCGGCAATATCGTTGCCTATGGCGGCTCTGCTGGCGGCTTGCTGGTGGGTGCCGCGATCAATCTTCAACCCGATTTGTTTGCCGGTGCGATTGCAGCGGTTCCCTTTGTTGATGTGATCAATACCATGTCGGATGAAGAGCTTCCGCTGACCCCGCCGGAATGGCCGGAATGGGGCAATCCGATCACCAGTGCGACCGATTATCAGACCATGTTCGAATACTCGCCCTATGATCAGATATCCGAACAAGACTACCCGCACATTCTGGCCACGGGCGGGCTGACTGATCCGCGCGTGACCTATTGGGAGCCGACCAAATGGGTTGCCCGTCTTCGTGCCACACGAACTGATGACGGTCTTACCCTTTTGAAGATGAATATGGGAGCCGGTCATGGCGGGGCATCTGGACGCTTTGACAGCTTGCGTGAAGTCGCCCTCAACTGGGCCTTTGCCCTGATGGTCGTCGGCCTGGCCGATGAGGAAGTCGACGCCATCGCCGCTGAATAGCGGACCCTAAATGTTAAAAAGCCCGCTGCGAGATATTCGTGGCGGGCTTTTTTATGTGCAATACAGATATTGGGCTAGATAAAATTTAGTTTTGTCTTTCGTTCTTGGGTGAAAAAGTCACGAGATTGGGACGTAGAAAAGCTGAACGGGGAAAAACTATGTTGGTTCTAGAGTTCGTAGACGTCGACCCATTTACTACGACTGAAATATGGGAGGGCACGTTGTCTATCTCTGACGGTAACAACAGTATGTTGCTTGAGGATGTGGATATCTGGGATTTTTTCAAATCATTTAATAGTGGGATTTATAACGCTTGGGTGTTTGGCGGATGTTACCATATTTCGGCTTCGGGCCTAGAAGTGGCCAGAATTTGCGCTGATGGGCAAGACATATCTATAGACTTTTACGATATGCCGTTATGTCGAGTGTCTCAGACTGAATTGGGTTCAATTATTAGAAAGCTCTCTTCTTCGCTCTCAACTTTTCTAAACGATGAGAGTTCTGCTTCCTCAGATAAAACGCTTTGGTACACGGTTGTTCCAAGGCGCTATTGGGATCGAGAGTAAATGGGCGTAACAAGATAACAAAATGCCATTGCTATCTCGCGAAAGGATCACCCCATGTCACCGGTCAAAGTGTCTTATTTCTCCGATGTATTGTGTGTGTGGGCCTATGTTGGTCAGAG
>Ga0316207_10003872_pt1 | contig 13504 bp, 9 predicted proteins | sample 6weekpyrite_MG_FD_204943 | JGI IMG/M metagenome (GOLD analysis project Ga0316207, IMG submission 204943) | Microbial mat bacterial communities from mineral coupon in-situ incubated in ocean water Damariscotta River, Maine, United States -... | ecosystem: Environmental > Aquatic > Marine >... | reverse complement strand
CACATATATGCCATCTTACTTTATCTAATCCATTACTTAATAACTGCTTTGCGATCAAGATAATATCAAATACACCTTTATGTTTAACGATTCGCCCGACAAAAATAATATTAAAAAACACATCATCGTGCCTGGGCTTATGGCTACTAGCAATGAAATGCTTAATGTTATATTGAGCCCTAATCTGCCTTACTGATAAATTTCGTTTTTTCGTCAAAGCATAAACCTGCCTTTCGCACTCTGGAGAAACAGCAAGAGTTGTATCAACAATGTTTTTATAAAATAAGGAGTTAAATTTTAATAAAATTTTCTGAGTTCTATTTCTAGGTTTGTTCCCTTTTGGCCACAAAGTACAGTGCAGTATTGAAATAACCCTAGTGTTAAATAATTTATTCAATATATAAAAAACAAATTGATATGAATTAAAATTATCAATAATTAGTATTTGGGGCTTATATTTTATCGCTTTTGAGAGCAATCTAACTACTTGGAGTAATTCAGAGATATGAAACCCTAATCCCGCCCGTATGTTCAAGCGCTTTGGTAAGTGCTGCAATTTAAAGCGACCATCACAGATAATGTTAGCCTCATTATTTTGTGATATTGCATAAAGTTGTAAGTTATTTTCTTTGCAAAAAGATTCTATTTGTCCAGAAAAGGTTTTAGAAAATTGTTCGGGAAATTCCTTATTTTTCCGCCAATAATTGTGTGCCGCTATAATATTACCTGGGCCAGTAAGGTACAAAACTTTTTTAACAAATGAAGTCATATTATATGTCTTTTATGAGATCTATACTCATTTCTAAAATGTGGTCATCATAATCCAATTATATTACCTATTACCTATTACCTATGAAAGACTGCATAGAAAATCATGACTTCGGGGCAATGTTTTAGCTGGTACCTCGCAAGTAGTTAATTAGATGCAATATCATCAATTACTAAAGACATCGCCCCATACATGGCTCCAGTTTTATCGCTGTTTCCAATGGTTAATTTTACCCTGATTTTCTAGTCATCACAGTAACCGTGATTAGTTTTAGTTTAACACCTTTTATTCCTTGTAGCTTGTGCCGTGCTTATTGCAATTAATTTAAATAAATTGAAGCCCATCTGGACTATATTTGGCTCTTGTAACATGCAGGCGACGATTGACTTTTTCGCATTTAAGTAGTTCGGAAGAATCTCTCTGCTACCGAATACATACTAATTATAGCGCAGTACGCTTGCAGGAATTTTACGCGCCGAAAAATAGTTTCAGCCCCACTGTCGAATATAACTAGTCTACATATCTGCAGATATATAATACCGTAGATTCAGGTTTTGCTGATGTAAAATCATGTACAGGTGATTAATAATAACATCAACGCGAGAACAAGCTGTCTTCATCCAGGCGTACGCTGTAAAGATATCCTGCGTGCTAGTTATTATCGTTAAACTGGCAACTCAGTTGCGGGCAGAAAACTCACCACTATACACGCTTTCACATTAGGCATAGTTATGCTCATTTTTTTATCAATTACTGGTTGCCTGGCTCTGACGCATTTACGGAACGACTAACTCAATCATGAAAACCACTTGGCGAAACTTTTCACGATATAACATCAGTAAAAAGTGTCGCAGCAGGGCGCTACCATCGAGCTGCTACACTTAGGGGTCTTGCTAAAGTACACCGCCTCTCCTTATATAATCCCATTTCTATTTTATTTGACGTGGTTTTTATGAATTGGGCGAGTAATCATAAAATCGTCATTATTATTCATTCCAGAAGCCCCTTACGTCAGCACTCTAACATGTTGGGATAATTCCCAGGGCTTGTGCAATATGACTAAGTTATTGATCTAATCTTTCTGCTACGTACGCTCCTAATTATAAATATTAAGAAAAAACTTTTCTTTCTCTTTCACTTCAGCCACCTCTGAGTATATTATTACTCCTAATGAACCGTCCTGTAAATCCGGCTAAAACCAACAATATTAATTTAACTTTTTGAGTACCAGCTATGCGTTTATCTATTAATATCATGCTTTTAGTGCTTTTAATGTTTTCTTGCAGCTTAGCGTTATCAAACCCACTAACTAAGGATACATCTACACAGCCTTCAATAAATTATAATGACAAAAAAAACAATGAATGCAATGACGGCAAAGATAATGATGGTGACGGTTCAATAGACTGGCAACTTGATTTGGGATGTTACGGCTCTAATGATCTTACTGAAGGAGGATTAAATAACGAACTTGATAATGGTTGGACCGTTTTTGAGCCGTCGGTTGACACCAGAATAGTGTACGTCAGCAGTACAACTGGAAATGACAAATGGAGCGGTACTGCACCTGAATGGAATGGTGTGACCGGCCCTAAAAAAACTATAAAGTCTGCTATAAAAAACATACGTGAAAATAGTAGTGACTGGCTTCTATTTAAGAGAGGAGATGTTTGGAAGGATGAAGTAATAGGGAATCTTCGTATTTCTGGCCGTTCGGAAGATAAACCTTTTGTAATTTCTAGTTATGGCAACTCAAAATTAAGACCTAGATTCGATGTAGAAGAAACATGGTTGCGAACCGTTGGAAGCAGTGGTGCTAGCGAGAATAGATCTCATGTGCGTTTGCTTGGATTGCATATATACATGTATTCAAAAGATCCATTCAATGATTTTTTTACTGGAATTGGCGGTAAAGATTCAAGATGTATACAATGGTTGAGAGATGGAGGTGATGTTCTGATTGAAGATATGAAGTGTGAGTATGGACAAGTCAGCCTTCAATCAAATCCGACCAAACCCTTCACTATCCGACGAAATGTCTTTTCGGGAAGTTATTCGCTGAATTCTCATTCACAATCATTATATTCAAGTATAGGCTCTACCTTGATGGTTGAGGAAAATATTTTTAATCACGGGGGGTGGAATGATGATTTTAGGATTGCGTTCTGGAATCCAGAGGATAATCATATTAAATGGGCGGAGATAAACAGCGGCTGCTTTGATATTGAATTAGAAAAAAATATCTTTCATATAACCGGGTTGGATTTAACAAAATCTAATAATATGGACGATGTCGCTAACATAATAGAAGCCCATATAAATAAAACCACGATTAACAAAACGATTGAATTACTATTTACAAAAGGCGGAGCTTTCAAATTAAGTTCAAGTGATTATTTATCAAGCCCAAACTACGGCATCTCAACATACACAGGGGAAGATAAATGCTCTAACATTAGCGACTTCTTTATGCCTGCAGACTCTGGAACTCCTGCATCAACAGTATTTAACAGAAATATGTATATAGCGTTTGGAAATGGGAAAACAGTTGTAAGGAATAATATTGATGCAAATGGAGCCTCTGGTGGTATTCAACAAAGAATGGGGGGGGTTAATGCGAATAATCTCTACATGAGAAACCCGATATCTATCTCTTTTGGTGCAAATGAAAACCCAGGCAATTATTACGTAGGTGGTATTATTAAGAATAATGTAATTTTGGGGAGTCGTGATATAGATACTCAACCACAGGGTACGGGTATTTTTATACAGTCTAGATTGAAATCAAAGGGAAAGAATAAATCAGGGCATTCACGTATAAAAGATTTGCATGTTTATGGAAATATAATTTCGCATAATGAATTAGGCACTGGGAATGGCAAGGGAATATATATACTCGGGAAAGCACCTATTGAAAAACTTAAAATAAATAATAATATTGTATTCAATTGGGCAAACAATAAAGCAGAAAGAAATAAAAATCCTGGTGGATTTGCTTTAGTTCTTGAGCTGTCATCTGGAGCGGACACCATAAGTATTGAAAACAATATTTTTCAACAGTATAAAACTGGTTATTTAGCAGATATTAACCGCTTTACCTCGAGTATAATATTATATGGTAATACCTATTGGAGTAATAATATCTATAGAGCCTCATGGTTAAAGAAAACTGAAGGAGATTTTCATCATAATGGTTTATTAAGGTTTGATGACTGGATACTTCGCTCAAGTGAAAAGAATGCTACCTTTAAAAAGACTCCATTTTATGATCCAAATCGCACCATAGAGTCATATATGCAATACTTAGGAAAAGAGCCGACATATGAAGCTTTTATTAAGCGTGCAATAGAACAGTCGAAATATAACTGGGATTCATCATTCAGTGCGAATGTTGTTAATAATTATATTCGTGAAGGCTTTATACATTCTAATAAGTGACGATATAATTGAGATTATGGTGGTCATATATAAATGAAAATACTCGTAGTTGGTGGTGCAGGTTACATCGGCTCTCACATGGTAGTACTTTTACTCGATGAAGGCGTGGATGTTACTACACTTGATAATCTAACTGGTGGCTACCGAGATGCGGTACTAGGTGGCGGATTCATCGAGGGTGATCTGACTGATATAGATTTACTTGATAGTGTATTCAATCAAAATAACTTTGATGCAGTAATGCATTTCGCATCATTTATCGAAGTAGGGGAGTCTATTCATTCTCCTGCTAAGTATTATCGTAACAATGTCACCAATACTCAAAATCTATTAGATGCGATGGTGAAACATGACGTTAAACACTTCATTTTCTCATCAACAGCTGCCATCTTTGGTGAACCGCAATACGTGCCAATTGATGAAAAACACGCCATGCAGCCCATCAATCCATACGGTCGAACAAAACTCATGGTCGAACAAATGTTGGGGGATTATGATCGGGCCTATGGGCTTAAATCTGTGTCATTACGCTATTTCAATGCGGCAGGGGCTGATCCCGAAACCCGTATCGGTGAACGACATGTACCTGAAACACACTTAATTCCTTTAGTTTTACAAGCCGCATCGGGTAGAAGGGAGAGTATTTCTATCTATGGAGAGGATTACGATACGCCTGATGGGACCTGCATTCGTGACTACATCCACATTTGTGATCTCTGCGATGCCCATTTGCTTGCAATAAAGGCACTAAAATCAAAAAATGAAAGTGCAGCCTATAATTTGGGTAATGGAAATGGCTTTTCTGTTAAGGAAGTGATTGATACTGCAACAAAAGTGTCCGGTGTAGAAATACCCGTTCAAATTGGGGAGAGAAGAGAAGGTGACCCAGCTAGACTGGTTGCGGATGCCAGCCTTGCACAACGTGAACTCTCCTGGCACCCACAGTTCAGAAATCTGGAAAGTATAATCCAGCACGCCTGGCTCTGGGAGCAAAAACTATAGTTATCTTAATTATTTAGACTGATTCTAAGGAGATTGGTTTGTTTATGACCTAATTTGGAGCGCGTACGACAAATTTAAGTGCAAAAAATAACAATATGTAAGCAATTTCCTACAGACAAAAAATTCTCAATTCACGTATAATCCACGTCCTTATTTTAGATATGTTTCTTTAATAAAACAGTCAGATAGCTGTGCTTAAATAACAAACTTAATGATGGCTGTAAGCACTAAATAAAAGCTATATGACTTAGGTACGATAATTGCTAGTTTACTCAAGTATGACGAGTAACAGTTTGGGGGCAGTAATGGAATTACAAGAACAGGGACCTGATCTAAATGCGTTGTTTGACGCGATTCACCGTTCACATTTCGTAGAAAAACACATCGATTTTTTTGACTGGCTACAACAACACGTATGCCGATTTATTCCACACGATGTGCTTGTCGCCAGTTGGGGTGACTTTTCTGCTGGTAACATGAACTCTGATGTTTCATCGGGAATTCCAGAAGTCCACACACAGCAAGTCATGCATGGTTGCAGCGAACTTGAACCAATGATGCAGGACCTTTTCCGTAAATGGGAAAATAACGGCGATCGTTGGTTCTTTGTTGAAGACTTCAATCAATCAGATTTAAGCCTGGGCTACTCGCAAACTGACATGATAATGGGCGAATTACAGAAAATGAAATCTGTATTGGTCTACGGTTATCGCGATAAGCGCGGTGAACACGATATTTTGTATGCTTTCTTTAACAGCAGTGACTTGATTGAAACCCAAACAGCCGTACTGAGTATGATCATGCCGCACCTGGATGCCGCGTTACGTAGCATTGAGTGCCTGCCTAATCCAGCCAAGAAGATTGTCGATAGCTCGATAATGAGCATTATCAGTGAACGAGAATGCGAGGTCATGAACCTTGTTTTACTAGGTAAAACCAACATAGAAATAGGTGAGAACCTGTTTATTAGCCCGAACACGGTTAAGAACCATCTCAAGAGTATCTTCAGGAAAATGGAAGTCTCCAGCCGAGCTGAAGCAGTTGCGCGTTATATGGTTGACTTTGAGCTTGAAACTGAAGAGCTTGGCTCAGCTACTTCATGAAGCGCATTAACTTAGTCGTTCTGAGTTAACCTCTATTTCACCCGATCGGGTCATAGTTAATTCAAACAAGACGATTTAGCATCGCCTGTATGAAAAAAGCTCTTCTAAATCCAGCTTCTCGGTTGCTAAAAGCGCTACCGCTAGTCATTACTATGATGACCACGGGGCTTGCCCAGGCAACAACGCTTAGCTTTACAGAAATTGTTAATGATGGTGGTCCTGATCTGTCATCCCAGCTTGCCGTTGATGTCACGAATCTAGGGTCAAATAATGTTGGGTTTACATTTTTCAATGGTCGTGATGCTCAAGTAACAATCGATTCAATTATTGGCGGTATTTTTTTTGATGTAGGTTCATCAAATGTCTCAAGTATTTCTTATAGCGCCCCTAATTCCAGCGATGGGGTTTTGTTTACCGCCATTACCGGTCAAGCTAGCTTACCAGAGGGCAATACACTTGACCCTGCCTTTACAAATGATGCTGGCTATAAATTTGGTCATGACAAGAATATAGCGACAGGCAATGGTACAGGCGTAGACGATGCCAATGGTGGTAGTGCTGAATTCGCAAGCTTTATTGCCACATTTGATGGCAATTTCTTGTTTAATGATCTAATTAACAACCTGTTTTCCGGCGACTTTAGACTCGGTTTACATGTAATCAGTATTGAAGACGAACCAGACGGCGATGCTGATAGTGGCGGCAGTGATGCCTACGTTACGGTAAGCACCGTTCCAGTACCAGCAGCAGCTTGGTTGTTCGGTTCCGCATTACTGGGGCTATTTGCAACACGAAGAGCAAACTATCAGAAAATGCTTACAAATTCATAGTACAAATGACCCGAACAGGTCATATGACATGACAGGGTGTATTGATAATATTCACAATAGTTAATTTATGCAGGGATATGGGGAAACAAAAATGAAATCAATTAAAAATACAGTAATTGCTTTAGGTTTAATGGCAATGTCTTCTAGTGCTTTCGCTATGTCTACATTTTTACCAGGCACAGAGGCTGGCTCATCTGGTTCTCTAACAATTGTACAAGGTGCTGATCCTTTACGCGTAACTGGCGGTTTAGGTCTTGGATTTCCAAATGAATCATTTGCAGAAGGTGGAACCGATCTTCTTTACAACTATTATGAACTGGTAGTTACTGGCCCAAGTACTGACGCTACTGTAACGGCTGTTGCTGACATAACCACACTTTCTGAAGATGCAGGTCTCTGGTTTTCTATATTTGAAAACAATATGGCTGGCATTTTAACGAATCAAGTTGGAATAACTACCGGCGGTGGTATTGCAGCATTACTAGACATTGGTACTACATATTATCTGAAATTGTCTGGTGCTGATGGTGAAAGCTATGCAGTAGATATCTCAGCAGTTCCAGTACCCGCTGCAGGTATCCTGTTTGCTTCAGCCTTGTTCGGTGCGGGTGCACTAAGTCGCCGTAAGAAGAAGGCAACACAAACTAACATGGTTGATGCATTTGCTCGCGCAGCCTAAGTAAAACTTGCTAGTATTCGAAAGGGGGCTTATGCCCCCTTTTTTTATTAACCAGGGTAGGAATATCCATGAAACTACACAGATTAGTCATTACGTTATTACTGATATTGGCAATGCCGTTTAGTCTCGCACAGGCAGATAGTTACCAAATCCGCCAGGGTGATGTGTTGGATGTGTCCGTTTGGGGTGACGAAACACTACAAAAGGTTATTCGTGTGCTTCCAGATGGCAGTATTAGCTTCCCGCTAGCTGGTCAGATTTCAGTTGCTGGGCATTCATCTGCTGATGTTGCCGCCATGATTACCAACAATCTGAAAAAATACCTTCCAGATCCGGAGGTCACCGTAATCGTGCAAAGTACCGATGGCAACCGTATCTATATTCTCGGTAAGGTTAATACACCAGGGGCTATCCCTCTACAGGGCCCAATGACCGTACTACAGGCATTGAGTATTTCAGGCGGTTTTGATCGTTTTGCAGACTTGGACGAAATTAAGCTACTACGTGGCAAAAAGACCTTCAATGTCCATTACAAAGACCTGCTGCAAGGTGAAAACCTTGGCGCTAACTATCTTTTGCAGGCTGATGACACTATTTTAGTGCCATAGCCGTTATTTTGCTGTATTTTGCTATAAAGTGTGTAAAATTAGTCTCTTATGGCAACATCCTCAACAAAAGTACTAAAAGTAACTTGCGCGCATACTCTATACGTGGGGCTAGGCTTCGCAGTATTATTTCCTGCTAATAGCTCGGCAGAAACATTTCAACAATCATTAACATTGCCCTTATCTATTGAATATGAAACGAACCCACGTTTGTTAACCAACAATGAAAAGTCAGTTCGCCGCACTATTTTGAAGCCTGATTATTCACTCATGTTAACGCAAGGCAATGATCAGTTCTCTGCGGATTTTAGTTTAAATATTGAGCGTTCTTCAAACCAGTCTGCCAGTGAAGAGCGAGAGGATCCTAATCTCGTACTGGCCTGGACTCGCTCTTATGAAAGGGGGGAGTTTGGCATTACTGCTAATTTTTCTGAACAGTCAACTCGCATCAGCGAATTTGACGACACTGGGCTGGTGAGCGCTGATAACACTCGTCAAACCCGTTCTATTGGAGGCCATTGGAATACTGCCCTTAGCGAGCGCTACAACTTTGCGCTTAATGCAGATGTCACCAAAGTAGAATTTGATAGCCAAACAGGCAGCCTCAACGATTACGATAATAAAAGCATTAATGCCCGACTTGGCTACAGTGTAAATGAACAAATTGAATCTTATGCGCAGATCTCACTGTCACGGTTTGAACCGGCAACAAGTAGTAAAACAAACTTCAGAAGTCTCGACCTGGGTGCCGCATGGGCCATTAGTGAGCAGTTCAATATTGATGGCAATATCGGTATTAATAAAACCAGTGGCTCCAGTAGTGAGTCTGGTTGGCAGGCCATGCTCAATGCCGAATACATGACGGCAAGAACGCGTACTAATATTGGTTTATCACGCTCACGTTCACCCAGTGGTGCAGGCATTATTAATGAATCAAACCAACTAAGTGCTGGCTGGACTTATAATTTAAGTGAAAAAGAAAACCTGGGGCTGGATTTTAATTATCGGGAAAACTTAACCTCAAATCAAAGTGACACAGTGCTTCTATCTGCCAACTACACGCGCGCCCTTGCACAAGACTGGGATTTTAAGCTATCGGCTGCACACCGAAACAGGGATGACGAAAATTCTAATGTTTCAAGCAATATCCTGACAGCAACAATTATATACAAACTTCCGGATTTCTAAGACATTATGGCTAACCTGGACACTAATACTGACTATGAATTAACCCTGCACGATTATATTGATATCTTGCGTCGGCGTGCACTGCTAATGATTGCGGTATTTATCATTATTGCTGTAACAGCTACATCTATTGCTGTGCTTTTACCCCCTGTATACCAATCATCCGGTACCATTTTAATTGAATCACAACAGATATCATCCGAATTTATCGCCAGCTCAGTAACCGGTTTTGCCAGTGAACGTATTGAGGTGATTAAACAGCGTGTCATGACCCGTGAAAACCTGTTGCGCATTATCCGAAAATATAATTTATTTCAAAATGCAACAAACTCCAGGGTGACATCTGAGCTTATTGATGATCTACGTAGGCGCATTAATATCAGTTTATTAAATACTGATCTGGGAGGACGTCGCAGGGGCAGGGCAACGATTGCTTTTAGTATTGCATTTGAAGATCGTTATGCTGAACAAGCTTACCGTGTAACAAGTGAATTGGTTACCCTCTTTTTAGACGAAAATATAAAATCTCGTGTAGAACGCGCCACAGAAACAACTGAATTTTTAAGCCAGGAAGCTAAACGCCTGAAAAGCGATTTGGAAAAAATGGAAAGCCTGGTTGCTGCTTACAAGCAAGAGAATGCCGATGCTTTACCAGAACACTTAGGTCTAAAGGTTGATATTTTACAGCGTACTGAAGCCACTCTGGCAGAACTGGATCGAGACTACCAAGCGACCAAAAATGAACTGGCACGCCTGGACCTTGAATTGACTGCTGCAATGAAAGGGAAAGGTTTTGCAGGAGAAATGTCGGAGCTTGAAAAGTTAAAAGCAGCATATCGTGAAGCTGCCATTAACTACACGGATACACATCCGACAATAAGAGCATTGAAACGCAAGATCGCGCAATTAGAAAAAAATGAAATTTCAGAACCAGAGGCAACAAACACGCCTGAACAAAACACTGCATTGGTTTTTAAAATAAAAACTCTGATCTCCACAACTAAAGACAGGCTGACTTCTTTGCAGGCTCAACGCGCACCTTTGCGAGAAAAGATTACTGATCTTGAAAAACAAATTATCAAAACACCACAAGTTGAACTAGGCTTATCTTCATTGCTTCGCGATCATAGTAATGCAAAAAAGAAATATGAAGAGATACAATCAAAAGAATTAGGCGCACAGATTGCAGAAAATCTTGAAGGTGAAAATAAGTCTGAACGATTTAGCTTGATCGATCCACCATTTTTAGCCGATAAGCCGATAAAACCTAATAGACTTAAAATCATTATGCTGGGCATATTTGTCGCTTTCGCTGCTGCAGGTGGTATTGCCTTTTTACTGGAAACACTCAATCAACGTATTCGTGGCAAGGGGGCATTAACCACAATATTAGGGCAGAGCCCACTAGTTGAAATCCCCTATATTACAACCAGTGACGAGCATGCCAAAAGAAAGCAATTAATTAAAAGATTAATCATTGCGTCAGCAACGCTGTTTATATTGTCTTTATTTGTTATACATTTTGCATATATGGAACTAGATCTCTTATTCTTTAAAATCTTGGCACGTCTCGGGTGATGGTGTAGCACATGGAAAAAATAAAACAGGCCATTGAAGAATCAAAGCGTAACAAAGCTGAAGTAACAGCACCTGAAACACAGAAAGTGGCTACTCATAACGCTGATTCATCAACAGCTACGATCAAAAACACTTCTGGCATTGTCTACGAACAAACCAGGGTGGTTAAACTTGATCCGGAACATCTGGCCAGGAACCGCATTGTTTCGTTTAACAAGAACGACCACCTTTCATTAGGGTTTGACATTCTTCGAACACAAGTCATCAATAAAATGATGGAAAAGGGCTGGCGGACGATGGCCGTTACTTCGCCGACACAAGGTTGTGGTAAATCAGTCGTGTCTATTAATCTTGCGATGAGTATTGCGCATCATACCGATACAACAACCATGTTGGTGGATTTTGATTTGCGCAGACCATCAATCAAGAAATACCTGGGGCTTCCATCAGGGCCGTCATTGAATGACGTGCTATCTGGAGATGCAACGATTGCGGAATCGCTGGTTAATCCAGGGCTAGACAGGTTTGTTGTGCTACCAACTGCAATGCCGATATCACATTCTTCTGAAATGCTTTCGTCGCAGAAGGTCGGCAACCTGGTGCAAGAAATTCGTGATCGTTATGCCGAGCGAATCGTTATGTTTGATCTGACTCCACTGCTGGGTAGTGATGATGCCATGATCATGTTATCACGCGTTGATTGCGTACTTGTTGTTGTTGGTAACGGCATGGTAAGTAACGATCAACTAACCGAAACCATGCGTTACATTGATCCCGATAAATTGCTCGGTACTGTGCTTAACAAGTCTGAAAGTAAACAGTCGAACGAATACTATGACTACTAAAGCCAACAGCGCTATACCAGGTATCAGCAACCAGACATTGATAGTGCTGTGCATTATGTTGTTTGGTTTTGCTTGGCTCTTATTTGATGCTGGCCTCTTGCTAACCTGGATAGAAGATGAAGAATACGGTCATGGCTTAATGGTTGTTGGCGTGCTGGCGTATCTACTGTATCGCAACAATGATGCCTTAATGACTCCGCCAACATCCCCGAGCTGGTTCGGTGTCCTTGTTAGTATTGCTGCATTGCTAATGTTTTTACTTGGTGAGCTATCAGGTATTGCCCCGATTCGCATGTACAGCATCTGGGTTTTTGCCCTGGCCGCTGCTTTTTCACTCGGTGGCTGGACCATGTTCAGGAAAATATTAGTACCGTTGTTAATTATTTTCCTTTTAATCCCTTTACCCAATGTTTTAGGCCCGCTGCTCACTTCACAGTTACAACTAATTTCATCAAAATTGGGGGTTTGGGTAATACGCTTGTTTGGTGGTGTTGTTTTTCTTGAAGGCAATGTGATTGATATGGGTAGCAATGCGAAGCTGCTGGTTGCTGAAGCCTGTGCCGGCCTGCGTTATTTATTTCCCTTAATGAGCATTGGCGCAATAGCCGGTTATTTAATGCGCGCACCAGTTTGGATGCGTTGGGCCGTGTTCCTGGCGACCATACCCGTTACGATTTTTATGAATAGTTTCCGAATCGGCGTTACCGGTCTGCTGGTTGATGCTTACGGCATGAGTCATACAGAAGGGTTTCTACACTTCTTTGAAGGCTGGGTTGTCTTTGTGGCTTCTTTGATTATATTGGTACTGTTTGCCTGGTTATTAGTGAGAATGCTGCCGGGTAAATCGAGCCTTGCTAGCGTTTTTAGTTTTGATCATTTATTCAGTGTCAATCAATCATCACAAGACAGTATAAAGTGGCAAACCAAACCACCGGTTCTTGTTTTTATCGGCAGCTTATTAATAGCCGTCGTGATGACAACACCGTTTGCCGAACGTGATGCTGTCGTGGTTTCAAATAAGCCGATGTCATCTTTCCCATTAGCACTAGGGGAGTGGAAAGCCAATCAAACACGACTTCCCGTATCGGTAGAGACAGCTGCCGATGCTTCAGATTATTATTATGGAAATTTCCTATCGCCTGATAATAAACGAGTAAACCTTTATATCGCCTATTATCAAGATCAAAAATTGGGCGCTGCACCTCATTCACCAACTCTCTGCATACCAGGGGATGGCTGGGTAATTCGTAGCGATACACTAATTCCGTTAACTGCACGCAATGGCAAAACAATTTATGTTAGCCGATTATTGATGACCAAGGGTGACCAATCCAGTATTGCTTATTATTGGCTAAAACAGGGCGACCGCACCTTTAGCCAGCAATACAGGGCAAGGCTTGATTTAATCCGTTTTGCAATAACAGAAAATCGTGCCGATGCTGCATTAGTACGATTAGTTGCTTTTAT
>Ga0316207_10003871_pt1 | contig 13506 bp, 11 predicted proteins | sample 6weekpyrite_MG_FD_204943 | JGI IMG/M metagenome (GOLD analysis project Ga0316207, IMG submission 204943) | Microbial mat bacterial communities from mineral coupon in-situ incubated in ocean water Damariscotta River, Maine, United States -... | ecosystem: Environmental > Aquatic > Marine >... | reverse complement strand
CTATAGAGCCGAAGCGGGTGCATTCCAGAAAGTGGCAGAAGGCGTGTTGCAGCGCAAACAACTGCAACTGCACTATCACGCCCGCGGCAGTGATGAATCCAGCCAGCGAACCGTCTCGCCGCAACGGCTGGCACACTATCGCGACAACTGGTATCTCGATGCCTGGTGCCACAAACGTCAAGGCCTGCGCAGCTTCGCAATCGACCGTATCAAGCAGATAAAACCACTTGTGCAGTGCGCAGTAGATATGGAAGAACAAGCCCTGCAAGATCACTTCGCCGATGCCTATGGCATCTTCGCCGGCAAGACCGACAACACCGCCGTGCTTCATTTCAATCCAACAGCGGCCCGCTGGGTCAGTGAAGAAAGTTGGCATCCAAAACAACAAGGCCAGTTTCTCGACAACGGTCACTACCAACTCAAACTGCCCTACGGCAACCCCAAAGAACTGATCATGGACATCCTCAAATACGGCGCGGATGTGGAAATAAAAGAACCAGAGAGTCTTAGACAGGCCGTTCAGGAGCAATTAAGTAAAGCACTTGGGCAATACACGAAAAATAAGCCCATGCCTGTGTCGCGATCTGACACACCCCCGTGATAAAAATGATAGCAGGGTAATGAAAGTTGAGTAGGTGTAAAGCAACAAAAGCTAGTTAGGAAAGTCTCTGCACTGCGGAGATAATTTGAGTTAAACATTGTTCAGGCATTGTCTGCACAATCTCATGATTTTTGTGAATGACGAGAACGGCTATGGAAGATAAGGCGTACTTCAAATACTGGGGCAAGGCCCGTAAAGAAGGGGACGAGGGTGTGCCTTATCATCTGCTGCCATACCACTGTTTGGATGTGGCAGCGGTGGCTGATGTGTGGTGGGAGGCGAGTCCAGCGCTAAGACATTCATTGGTGGATATTTCAGGTCTCGATGAATCGAAGTTAAAACCCTGGGTACTGTTTTTCATTGCGCTGCACGATTACGGTAAGCTGGATATGCGCTTTCAGCTTAAAGCACCCAAATTCGTTGAGGTGCTGTATGTGGATTTTGACCCCGAACTGGTCGATATCAGAGGGGCTGAAAAACAGAAGTATTACCATGGCCCCTTTGGGTTCTCTCTTTTTTATTTTGATTTTCAGTCAGTGTATGACTGGAATTCAGAGGATAAGCGTTGGTTGTTGTGGGGCCAATGGCTGGCTGCGGTAACGGGGCATCATGGTGTGATTCCTAGTAACCCAGCATCTGAAATGCGCATGAATGAAAGTTTGGCTGATTCTTCCATCATCAAGCACGATCAAGATGCTCGAATCTCCTGGGTCAAAGACCTTGAGTTACTCTTTCTAAAACCCGCCGGACTATCTCTACAGGCGATTCCGCCGCCGCTTAATCCTTTGATCGCCGGTTTTTGTTCTGTTGCTGATTGGGTCGGCTCCAATAGTGACGAAGGTGCGTTTGAGTTTCAGGCAAGCGTAATGGCATTGGATGACTACTACCAACAACAATTGTCTATTGCCCGAGAACAATTGGCAGACAGTGGCTTGCTTGCAGTTACGCAAGGTTATCAGGGAGTGGCTTCGCTGCTGCCTAAGGGGTGTGAAGCCAAACCCCGGCAGTTGCAGCTCTTGGTGGACCAACTGCCTGTTGAGCAGGGCCTAACGCTCATTGAAGCCCCTACCGGCTCCGGTAAAACAGAAACCGCATTGGCCTATGCCTGGAAGCTGCTGGATGCGGGGCTGGCCGATAGCATCATCTTTGCGTTGCCCACCCAAGCCACCGCTAACGCCATGTTAAAGCGCCTGGAAGAGATCGCGCCAATACTCTTTCAACAGCATCCCAATCTTATGCTGGCCCACGGCAAGTCGGCGTTTAACGATGACTATTGGCAAATAAAATCACGTGCCCAGGTGACGACTCAGCAAGGTTCGGAAGAGGCCGGAGTGCAGTGTGCCCAATGGCTCTCCTCCAGTCGTAAGCGAGTATTTCTAGGCCAGATAGGCGTCTGCACCATCGACCAAGTGTTGATCTCTGTGCTGCCGGTGCGCCACAAATTTGTACGCGGATTTGGCATAGGCAAGAGCGTGCTGATTGTGGATGAGGTGCATGCCTATGACAGCTATATGTATGGTTTACTGGGTGAAGTGCTGCGCCAACAAAGGCAAATGGGCGGCAGTGCCTTGTTGCTTTCCGCGACTTTGCCGTTTCATCAACGTGCTGCCTTGGCAGCTACCTGGGATGGTGGTTTACCCGAAGTTAAGGATGACGCCTATCCACTGGTGAGTCATATGAATCATGACGGTAAAGTGACTCCGTTTGCTTTGGAGGATAAAGATTTACCGCAACCGCGCACTGTTTGCGTCACGGTAATGGCGAAACCAGCATTGCTACCAGATGATGAACTTATTGAGCAAATGCTTCAGGCCGCTGAGCAGGGGGCGCAGGTGGTTTTTATCTGCAACTTGGTAGACGTGGCGCAAGCCACTGCCAAACAACTCAGACAGCACAAGTGCGTGCCGGTGGACCTGTTCCACGCCCGCTATCGTTTTTGTGATCGCCAAGCCATCGAAAAAGAGGTCGTTGAAAAATACGGTAAGAAGGGTGATCGCAGCCAGGGTCGAATTCTAGTAGCCACCCAAGTGGTCGAGCAAAGTCTTGATCTGGATTTTGATTGGATGATTACCCAGCTCTGCCCGGTCGATCTGCTGTTCCAACGTTTGGGGCGCCTGCATCGCCATGATTGGCGGTCGCGCCCCAAGGGGTATGAACAGCCTCGCTGTACCGTACTGATTCCAGACGATGGGGATTACGGCTATCACGGCCTGATCTACGGAAATACCCGAGTGTTATGGCGTACCGCGCAAAAACTTTTGAATTCAGATGGTCAGATTGTTTTTCCGGATGCCTATCGTGATTTGATAGAAGAGGTATACCTACAGGCTGTTTGGGGCAATGAGCCACAAAGTGTTTTGGATAGCTACGATAAATTCTGCATTGAATGTGAGGCAAGTTACTTTACTGCGAAACAATTGATGAAGAGCGACGTAGAGGAGTTTTCGGATACCGACAGCAATGTCTCTATGTTGACCCGCGACGGCGAAATGAGCCTCAATATCCTCCCGGTTATGGAAACCAGCAAGGGCAGAATACTGTTGGAAGGCGAAACACCATTAGCCGATCTCGAAATCTGGTGGAAGGATGAGGCACTCAACCTCAATATGGTCTCGGTGCCTGGCAGCTGGCGTAGAAAAGGCTTTCTACCGCAGTCCGAGGATGGCTTGGTATTACTGCCACTAGCTGCCGGGGATGATAGTTGGCAGGGTGAATTTAAAGGGACAGTCATCCGCTATAGCAAAGCGTATGGCTTGGAAAAGGAGGATTCCATTGACAAGCATTGAAGCTGGTAAGCAGTTGTTTGGTGATGTTCGGCAGTTTATCGAGCAAGCTAAAAAGCGCGTTAGTGCGACGGTCAATTCGGAGCTGACCTTGCTCTATTGGCAGGTGGGGAAGCGGGTTTCCAATGAAGTGCTCGAGGGTGATCGTGCTGAATACGGTCAACAGATTATCGCTGGATTGGCCAATGATTTGACTGCCCGGTTTGGACGTGGCTGGTCCAAGCGAAATCTCGCGCAAATGGTCAAGTTTGCGGAACTTTTTCCTGACCGACAGATTGTGCAGACAGTGTCTGCACAATTGAGCTGGAGCCATTTTGTGTGCCTGATTGCGATAGGCGATGCGTTAAAGCGTGAATTCTACCTGGCGATGGCGGCTGAAGAGCGATGGTCGGTCAGAACGCTTTCCGAGCGTATTGACTCCCAGCTGTTTGAGCGCAGCGCTATTTCCAAAAAGCCGGAAATTACCATCACTCACGAACTGACCAAGTTAAGGAAAACCGGCGAGCTGGGAGAAAGTCTGCTGCTCAAAGATCCCTACGTTCTCGATTTTCTAGAGCTAAATGACAGTTATCTGGAAAAAGATTTGGAGGATGCCATCTTGCGGGAGCTGCAGCAGTTCATGCTGGAGTTGGGTAAAGGCTTTACTTTCGTGTCACGCCAGTATCGCATCCAGGTGGATGGCGAGGACTACTACATCGACCTGCTGCTCTACAATCGCAAGCTTAAGCGCCTGGTTGCTATCGAACTGAAAACCGGCAAATTCAAAGCCGAACACAAAGGCCTGATGGAGCTCTATCTACGCTGGCTCTCCAAACACGAACAGGAAGAGGGCGAAGCCACCCCGCTGGGCATCATCCTCTGCGCAGACAAAAAACAGGAACAGATCGAACTGCTGGAGCTGGATAAAAGCGGCATCCACGTGGCGGAGTATCTGACCGTGCTACCTCCCCGTGAAGTGCTGAAAGCCAAACTCCATCAATCCTTACAACAGGCAAGGCTCCGTTTGGAGCAAGGAGGTCAAGAACTGTGAATCTACTCATTGATAACTGGATACCTGTGCAACACCAGGGTGTATTTAAACAGATCAGTCTGAAAACGCTGCTCACCCACGACGAACCCTGGCAGATCAGCCTGCCCAGGGATGATATGGAGATGGCCTGTTTGCAGCTGCTGGTCAGCCTTACCCAGATGCTGTTTGTTCCCAAAGATGGCAGTGAGCTGAAGGCGCGTATCAAACAACCCATCACCGAGGCAGAGTATATCGATGTGGTTGAGGGGAAGGTCGATTGGTTTGAGATAGATCATCCTGAGCATCCGTTTATGCAGTGTCGAGAGGTGAAGTCCAAAGAGCTGACTGATATGGCGAAATTGTTTGCCGGGCTAACCGGGGCGACCAGCAGTACTTTCGTTAACGAGCCTGATCTTGCTAGCAAGCTTTGCTCTAGTTGTGCGGTGTTGGGTTTGTTTAATCAGGCCACAAACTGCCCGGGTTTTGGTGGTGGTTTCAAGGCCAGTCTGCGTGGTGGTGCGCCGATTAGCACTTTAATTCTGGGCGAAGACCTGAGGCAGACTCTATGGCAAAACGTGCTTAGTAAAAAAACTCTGGATGAAGTTATGCCTTGGTATGAAGCCTATAAGGATGAAAAGCCCAATTGGGTTGAGGTGGTCAAGCCAGGGCAAATGATCGCTGCCCATGAAACCGGCTTGTTGCGAGGACTGTTTTGGCAGCCTGCCCACATTGAGTTGGTGCGTGAAGAGGGGCAGGGGGTTTGTGACTGCTGTGGCAATGAGGATCAGCGCTATATCGGTTTCAACAAGGAGAAGTTTGTCTATGACTTCAGTGGCGTATGGCCTCATCCGCATGGGCCAAGGGGGTATAAATTGGCTAGGGGCGAGCGGGAGGAGAAGTTTTCTTCTTTCACCACCAGTGCTCCCGCCTGGACATTGCTTAATCAGTTTCTGATCAAAGAAGATTTGCAAAGAGAAGGGCGCACGCCAGCCCCCGTTGTCACCCAGGCGCGGAATATTTCGCTGAACGATGGCATGTTCCACCTTATGGTGGGGGGGTACCGCAACAAACAGGCGTCGATTCTCGAACGACGGCATGAGTTATTCAGTATCGCCTCTGAATGGGAACGCCATGATTCCTTGGTCATAAAAATTGTTGATAACGGTCTGGCATATAAAACAGAGTTACGCAAAAAACTCTATGGTTTTTTCAAGGCTACGGGGGCAGCCATACAAGATCAAGCGGAACACCGTTTCTACAAGCAAACCGAGCCATTGGTTCACGACATGTTGCGCAACATGAGCTTTAAAGAGAGCAAAGTCGCATTTTCAAACTATCATCAGCAACTACGCGTAACTACCCGTGACATTTTTAACCAAGTTACCGAACCCTATCAAAACGAACCCAAGATGATTAAGGCCCTGGCGATTGCGCGTCGTGGTTTGGAAAAGTCATTGGCCGCACTTAACTGAGGAGAGGCAGATGGAGGCAGTGAAGGAAAACAAAACCCAATTCGTGGAGCTGTATCAACGCTACGGCCAATTGGAAAAACAGATTAGTGGTCTGAAGGCGGAACTAAAACGCGCCACTTCGCCGGATGATTTGGTGGAGATCCCGGCCTTTTACCGTTTGATGGTGGGCACAGGTACGCATAAAGGGTGGCAGCGTGTCGCGTTCTTTTTGCCTTACGCCAAACACCAGCAAGGTGCAGATTCCTTGGGTAAACAGTTGGCCAAGGCAGGGGTAAGTGAGATGCGCCTGTTTCAGGTGCTTCGCTCGGAAACGCCCAATGACATTATTCAATTGCGCCGCTTGGTTCAACAGGTCAAGCCCACAGTCGATTGGCAACAGTTTGGCAGCATGCTCTTTTACTGGGAAAACGAGCGTAATAAACGCAATCTATTGGAAGACTATTTTTTAAATGTAGGCAATAAAAAATCCACTAAGGGGGAATAACAATGAGTAACAAAAACTTTCTGAACATCCACGTACTGATTTCACACACCCCGTCCTGCTTAAATCGTGATGATATGAACATGCAGAAGTCTGCCATCTTTGGTGGCAAACGCCGGGTGCGTATTTCCAGTCAGAGCCTGAAGCGGGCGATGCGTAAAAGCAGTTATTACGCTGAACATCTTGGTGTGCCAAGCGTACGCACCAAGAAGCTGGGTGATGTATTGGCGTTGATGAAATCTGAATTATCTGAAAGATTTTCTGAAGAGACTATCACCAAAGCGGTTGAGTGGATCTCTGGTAAGAGTGATATCAACGCTGATGTGACCGATGATGCCGTTGCGCCCTGGGTCGTGGATGAGGTGGCCTATGTTTGCCTGGTGATCCAGGCGGGTGAAGCCGATGGTCTGGATCAAAAGAAACTTCAGAAGAAGATCGAGAAAGATTTCACCGGTCTTCGCCGGGCAATCGGTCAGGCACTGGATGTCGCCTTATCCGGGCGCATGGCTACCTCTGGTTTGATGAGTGAAGTAGGTAAGGTAGATGGTGCTATGGCGCTTGCCCACACTATCACCACACATGCAGTTGATGCCGATATCGATTGGTTTACCGCCGTCGATGATTTTCAAGAGCTGGGTTCCGGCCACCTCGATACTCAAGAGTTCAGCTCCGGCGTGTTCTATCGTTACGCCAGTTTGAATATTCAGCACCTACAGGAAAATCTCGGCGGCGCTAGCCGTGAACGTGCTTTGGAGATAGCTTCACATTTGGTGCATATGCTTTCTACCGTGGTGCCTAGCGCCAAACAACAAAGCACCGCTGCGCATAATCTAGCAGACCTCACCATGGCGACCTTTAGCGACATGCCCATCTCACTGGCTAATGCCTTTGAAGTCCCGGTGCAGGCCAAAAATGGTAGTGGTTTCCTTAAACCCTCTATCAATGAACTGATTGATTATTGGCAGAAGGTACACAAAGGTTATGGCCTGGATGAGCGGGCTTCGGTCTTTATGTTGCAGGACTCTAATGGTGCGGAGGGGCTTTCACTGAGTGAAAACTTGCCGGCACTGGAGTCATGGGTGAAAAATGACGGTAAGGAGTAAAACCTATGACCGACTATTTGATTCTTAAACTCGAAGGTCCAATGCAGGCGTGGGGCGGTCATTCTTTTGAAGACCGCCGCCCCAGCGAGTTGTTTCCAACGCGCAGTGGTTTATTGGGTTTGTTAGCGGCTTGCTTGGGGTACAAAAGAACTGATGTAGAGCAACAGCAGGCGCTGGCCACCAGCCTTTTGTTTGCGGTGCGAATCGACTTTGATCCGAACAAACCCAGCAAACCGATCAAAATGGTTGATTACCATACGGTGAAGAATGCTCGAAAGGAGTATCAAGGTTTAAAGTCCAATGAAACCATTCAAACCTGGCGTGAGTATTTGCAAGAGGCAAAATATTCTGTGGCGATTTGGCTGACTGATCATGCTGCGATCACTTTGGATGACTTGGTGGCAGCGATCAATAAGCCTGTATTCACACCCTTCTTGGGCCGTCGTTCGTGTCCGATTGTGCGGCCGTTATATGAGGGTCGGGTTAATGCAGTTGATGAGCTGGCCGCACTGTTAGAGGTGAAACCTGGGGATGGCACTATCTATAGTGAATCCAATATTGCGGATAAACCAAAGTTGCAGTTGCGTGATGTGCCCATTCATGGGCGTAAACGTCAATTCGCCACACGCACGATTACCATTCTTGCAAAGGAGGACCGCGGCCATGTTTCTTAGTCGAGTCCTTGTCTCCTGGCCAAAGTCAAAAAGTGCTTACGCCCTGCATCAAGCGTTATGGGAGTTGTTTCCTAATCGCCTCGATGAGGCGCGTGATTTTTTGTTTCGGGTTGAACACGAGAAAACCGGCCAGGGTATTATGCTGCTGATGCAATCCAAACAATCACCGTTGGAGGCTGTTGAATCGGTAGAGGTGCAGGCCATTCGGGACTACAAGCTAAACCTATCCGAAGGTCAAAGAATCCGATTTCTCCTCAAAGCTAATCCCGTCAAAACCATTAAAGACGAAAAGGGCCGCAAGAATGCCAAAGGCGAGGTGAAGTCATGCCGCGTGCCGTTGATCAAAGAAGAGCAGCAGTTGCAGTGGCTGGCGAAAAAGCTTGATGGTATTGCGGTGCCGGAAGAGGTGAGCGTTTCGAATGGGTTGCCCATGTACTTTAAAAAGGGCAATCAGGCCGGGAAGATCGTTCCTGTGCAGTTTGAGGGCATCGCTAGGGTAGTGAATGCCGACGCATTTTCCAGATTGCTGGAAAACGGGGTAGGGCCTGCCAAGGCATTGGGGTGCGGTATGTTATCAGTGGCACCAGGTTAGGTGTGACTGAACAGAGTAGCCAACCTAAATTGGGTACGAAGGTACTCAATTTGGGTGCTCAATGAGGAATATAATGCTCCCACCGCTAAAACCCATTCCCATGAAAGACCGTATCTCCATGATCTTTCTCGACCGTGGTCAGCTCGACATGCTCGATGGCGCATTTGTGCTGTTGGACAAAAACGGTGTGCGCACTCATATCCCCGTTGGTTCCGTAGCTTGCATCATGCTGGAGCCAGGCACGCGGGTGTCTCATGCGGCAATCAAACTGGCGGCAACAGTGGGGACGTTGTTGGTTTGGGTTGGCGAGGCAGGTGTCAGGCTTTATGCCTCAGGCCAACCCGGCGGGGCACGTTCTGACCGATTGCTTTATCAAGCCAAGCTGGCATTGGACGAAGAGTTGCGGTTAAAGGTTGTGCGAAAAATGTTTGAACTGCGTTTTGGTGAAGAAGCGCCATCACGTCGCAGTGTCGATCAGTTGCGTGGCATTGAAGGTGCGCGGGTGCGCAAGACGTATGAGCTACTGGCCAAGCGTCACGGTATTGAGTGGCATGGTCGTCGCTATGACCCCAAAGATTGGCAGAAGGGCGATGTTGTTAACCAATGTATCAGTGCTGCAACATCCTGTTTATACGGCATAACCGAAGCGGCAATTCTGGCGGCGGGTTATGCGCCAGCGGTTGGGTTTTTGCATAGCGGCAAACCGCTTTCGTTTGTTTATGACATTGCCGACATCCTCAAATTTGAAACAGTAGTGCCCATTGCCTTCAAGGTCGCCGCGAAAAAGCCGTATCAACCCGACCGCGAAGTCAGGCTGGCCTGCCGCGACATGTTTCGTAGCGACAAGGTGTTAAAACGCCTGATTCCTATGATCGAAGAAGTGCTCGCCGCCGGTGAAATAGAGCCGCCTAAACCACCTGAAGATGCCGTGCCGCCAGCGATACCCGAACCGGAATCCATTGGTGATGCCGGACACCGGAGCGCTTAACTGTGAGCATGGTGATGGTGGTAACAGAAAATGTCCCTCCTAGACTGAGGGGGCGCCTGGCAATCTGGCTGCTGGAAGTGCGGGCCGGGGTTTATGTCGGCAACGTCACACGGCGAATAAGAGAAATGATCTGGCAACAGGTTGGCGAACTGGCCGAAAAAGGCAATGTGGTAATGGCCTGGTCAACCAACACAGAGTCAGGGTTTGATTTTCAAACCTATGGCGATAATCGGCGTGTGCCGGTTGAATACGATGGCCTGCGCTTAGTCTCGTTTATGCCCGAAGAGGACAAAGACGCTCTTTAACAATTGAGGATTGCCACCAAACTTTTTGCGGTGAAAAGCGTGGTGGAATTTTACGTGTCCGATTTTCTTAATAAAATTAGGCATGTACACTTAGAGTGTTCCCCACATGCGTGGGGATGAACCGACTCTTCACCCACACCCCAGGCGCGAATAATGGTGTTCCCCACATGCGTGGGGATGAACCGCACATTAACGAACAACTGAAACCAATCATTTTGTGTTCCCCACATGCGTGGGGATGAACCGGCGCGATTTCTGGCCGCGATGGTGTCAACGGTGTGTTCCCCACATGCGTGGGGATGAACCGCGATTAAGCGGTCAATGAATGATCCTGATAGTGTGTTCCCCACATGCGTGGGGATGAACCGAACTGAAAAGGCTAAGCGATCTTGCAAATGAGGTGTTCCCCACATGCGTGGGGATGAACCGAAAGAGAATCGGCTAATAACTGATGCTCTAAGGTGTTCCCCACATGCGTGGGGATGAACCGGTCTATTTGGAAGATACTACGGGCAACGGGTAGTGTTCCCCACATGCGTGGGGATGAACCGCAATACACTGATACAGATAATGGTATCAGCGCGTGTTCCCCACATGCGTGGGGATGAACCGGCCTGGGCAAAATCATTTACGCTGGTTACAGCGTGTTCCCCACATGCGTGGGGATGAACCGTTTATGACGGGACAACCGAAGAGGCATGGATTGTGTTCCCCACATGCGTGGGGATGAACCGCTCTTAATACTTTCGGGTCTTGGTAAGAGGTCGTGTTCCCCACATGCGTGGGGATGAACCGCTTGAACTTAATACCCAGCAGGGCGTGGCCTTGTGTTCCCCACATGCGTGGGGATGAACCGCGGCTGGTTATTTATCAAAAGCGAACGGTGATGTGTTCCCCACATGCGTGGGGATGAACCGCCATAACAGGTGATGAGAATTGGAGCTTAGGTGTGTTCCCCACATGCGTGGGGATGAACCGTGCCCCATCACGCCCCAGGCCCAAACAAGGATGTGTTCCCCACATGCGTGGGGATGAACCGGGCTTTAAATTTCTCATCATCGGTGCGCTGTTGTGTTCCCCACATGCGTGGGGATGAACCTCAGTAGCATCAAACGCCAATGCAACATAGTGAGTGTTCCCCACATGCGTGGGGATGAACCGAACTGATAGTTCTATTTCTGTATGGTAGTTTTGTGTTCCCCACATGCGTGGGGATGAACCGAAATATCACCAGTATATAAAACTATTTGGGATGTGTTCCCCACATGCGTGGGGATGAACCGGCATTTTTCAATCTTGTCTGTAGGCACTTTCTGTGTTCCCCACATGCGTGGGGATGAACCGAACACCGCGTTATAACTGTCCGCTAGATTTTGGTGTTCCCCACATGCGTGGGGATGAACCGGTCATATCCCCGACTCCCCATCTGAGCCGGTCGTGTTCCCCACATGCGTGGGGATGAACCGGAAGGTTGATGCCAAAATTCAAAGGTAGAAATGTGTTCCCCACATGCGTGGGGATGAACCGGGCCATATTTGAATGGCTTTTTAATGCCTGGTGTGTTCCCCACATGCGTGGGGATGAACCGTTCAGGTGACGACGGCCAACACAGGAGACAAAGTGTTCCCCACATGCGTGGGGATGAACCGCCCTGCTTTATAGTCACACGACGGTTTTTATAGTGTTCCCCACATGCGTGGGGATGAACCGAACACATCCCGACATCCCTTGAGATGACCACCGTGTTCCCCACATGCGTGGGGATGAACCGATGGCCGCCGGCAGCGCTCAGACACCTATTACGTGTTCCCCACATGCGTGGGGATGAACCGGCAATCACGCTTTTGTTCCTGAATCATTGGCTGTGTTCCCCACATGCGTGGGGATGAACCGAACTGGCCATTTGTTAGGGAAAATATGAATATGTGTTCCCCACATGCGTGGGGATGAACCGGGTTGGATTGGTTGGTCAGATAGGAAAAGTAGGTGTTCCCCACATGCGTGGGGATGAACCGGCGTCAGCATTTGCTTTATTTGCAGAATCTAGGTGTTCCCCACATGCGTGGGGATGAACCGCTTTAATGATTGGGGCTTGGCTTTGGCTGCATGTGTTCCCCACATGCGTGGGGATGAACCGCCGCGCCAATCATTCATATGCAAAACAGAATAGTGTTCCCCACATGCGTGGGGATGAACCTGCCGCGGTCTAGTCCTATATGAGAGCCCCATGGTGTTCCCCACATGCGTGGGGATGAACCGCCAGACTTTGAGCTATCCCAGCTATCCCCAGGGTGTTCCCCACATGCGTGGGGATGAACCGCGTATGGTTGAGAATTATGCGGCGATGCTGACGTGTTCCCCACATGCGTGGGGATGAACCGACGTTAACACCGCCTCAACTCAGAGTGCAGTGGTGTTCCCCACATGCGTGGGGATGAACCGATTGATAGCAACACAAAGGCCGTTGATTACGCGTGTTCCCCACATGCGTGGGGATGAACCGGTATCGGGATGAGGTGGGTGGTGCTGTTGAGTGTGTTCCCCACATGCGTGGGGATGAACCGTCAATCAATCAGGCAAAGAGCGAGAATAGAATAGTGTTCCCCACATGCGTGGGGATGAACCGAGCTGGCGTGGCCTAGATTCTCTTTTTTCGAGGTGTTCCCCACATGCGTGGGGATGAACCGGCATCAACGTAGTGAGGTTTCAATCTACCCAGGTGTTCCCCACATGCGTGGGGATGAACCGCCACTGGCGAAACAATGTATGCCGAAAAACTAGTGTTCCCCACATGCGTGGGGATGAACCGCTGGTCGGACTGTCAAGCACTTTTTTTTATCGCGTGTTCCCCACATGCGTGGGGATGAACCGTTGTTGCCTGTAATGGCCACTGTCTAGTTGCTGTGTTCCCCACATGCGTGGGGATGAACCGTGGCGCGTTCTCGGAAGTACTCCTGTTTCCCCGTGTTCCCCACATGCGTGGGGATGAACCGTGGCGCGTTCTCGGAAGTACTCCTGTTTCCCCGTGTTCCCCACATGCGTGGGGATGAACCGCGTTTGCAGATAGTCGCCTGACATTACGTCAGGTGTTCCCCACATGCGTGGGGATGAACCGGATTAGGTGGTCATGCTGATGGCGTATTCAACGTGTTCCCCACATGCGTGGGGATGAACCGATGGATGAAATATCCGGCTCGACTCTGATTGAGTGTTCCCCACATGCGTGGGGATGAACCGCGACACCGATCAGGCAGCAGTGGTTAATCAGAGTGTTCCCCACATGCGTGGGGATGAACCGCCCTCGACACCCTACCCCAAGAAACAGCCATAGTGTTCCCCACATGCGTGGGGATGAACCGCCTGTCCAGCTCTGCCCACACCGGGTCGTTGGGTGTTCCCCACATGCGTGGGGATGAACCGTCGCTAGAGTCGTTCACGTTGTTCACTGGGACGTGTTCCCCACATGCGTGGGGATGAACCGCCGATTGCACCGGCACT
>Ga0316207_10003870_pt1 | contig 13510 bp, 10 predicted proteins | sample 6weekpyrite_MG_FD_204943 | JGI IMG/M metagenome (GOLD analysis project Ga0316207, IMG submission 204943) | Microbial mat bacterial communities from mineral coupon in-situ incubated in ocean water Damariscotta River, Maine, United States -... | ecosystem: Environmental > Aquatic > Marine >... | reverse complement strand
GACCCATGTTCGGGGCGTCACACAGCCGCACCTTGGCGTTGCCATGCAGGCGGACCGAGGTGATGCGGTCATTGCTGATCGGTGGCAACGAGTTGTAGACGCCGACCTGCCGGCAAAAGTTCTGGCCGGTGAAATTCGGCCCGTCAAAGAAACAGGCCCGGTTGGTGGCCAGTATCGGCCCCGGCCCCGGCGCCGGGAAAGTTCCATCGCCGCAGACGATTTCGAACCGCGGCGTGCCACCAGCCCCGAAGACCAGCCGGAAGCTGCAGTCAGGCGCTGTCGTACCGGCGCTGGGCGCGGCCGTCAGATAGCTGGAACTGACCCAGCCATCCGGACCCGAATGCTGGATATAGCACCAGCCGTTGGGCTGGCACTCGGTTACGTCGACAACCTCGCCGGGGGTCAGCGTGTCGACCACGCCGAAGCTGGTGCCCGGACCGGACCGGACATTCAGCGCGGTCGTGGCGGTGGCTTCGGTCGCCAGTGCCGCGATTGCGAACATTGGCAAGACGATTGCCGCAATCAATGCGGACTTCAGAAATTGAGACAGCCTCATGGAGTCCTCCCTTGAGGGGACGGCCCACTTGCAATGGCCAGTAAAACCGCCCTGCTACATTGGATACACCGTGATTCTCGCAGAAATCGAAATCCGTGAATATGCGGTGGATCAAATTGCCCCCGGCACCGGTCTTGGGCTGAATTCCGATTCCGCTGGAACGCATCTTGCGCCAGCCGTCATTGTGACACGCAATTCGGTGCGAAAACCGGCGCCCGCCCGGGTCAGGCCGCGACTGTAATTTCCGGATTGCGCGCCAACCAATCCCGTGGCTGCCAACGGCGGGGGCAGCACCGGCCGCCCCGACCGCTCAGGCATCGTGAAATCTGGCCGGGTCCAGCGCCGCGACAGTGCCCGCGTCAAGCTCGGGCGCGCGCCCGGCGATCAGATCGGCCACCAGCCGGCTGGCGGCGGGCGAGGTCTGCATGCCATAGCCGCCCTGCCCCGCCACCCAGAAAAACCCGGCCTGCACCGGGTCAAACCCGATCACCAGCGCGCGGTCCGGTGCGAAACTGCGCAGGCCCGCCCAGTTGCTGTCCATGCGTGTGACCGGTTCCATGACCACCGCCTCGTAGCGCGCCAGCCCTTCGGCCAGCACCATGTCGTCGGCCCAGGCGTCATGCGGCTCGGTCGCGTATTCTTCGGCGGGCGACACCAGCAGCTTGCCCGCAACCGGTTTGGCATACCAGGCTTCCCCGGCACCAAACAGCATCGGCCAGGCGCCGATGTCCAGCCCGCCCGGCGCCGGGATCAGCGCGACAGAGCGCCGATACGGCGTGATCCCGATCGGGGCGACCCCGGCCATCACCGCGACCCGGTCGGCCCAGGCGCCTGCCGCATTGATCAGCAGCGGCGCGGCCCAGTGCCGGTCCCCGGCCGTGACCTGCCAGCCCGCGGCATCGCGGGAAATCGTCTCTATGCGGGCGCCGGTCACGACGCTGCCGCCTTGGGCGCGGATTTCGCGGGCGAAGTTCTGGATCAAACGGTCAGTGTCGATATCCCAGGCCTCGGCATGATAGGCGGCGCGGGTTACGGCGCGCAAGTCGAGGATCGGCACAAACCCCCGTGCCTCGCCGGGGCTGATGGGCTGCAAACGCATGCTTTTGACGTCATGATCGAAAGCATCGCCATCCGCCGCCGTACCAACCAGCAACAGCCCGCGCGGCGACAGCACACCGCCGTTGGCGTTCATGTGATAGGCCTTGCTGGCGCGGTTCAGGGCGATGGTGGACGGCTTGCCATAGGTTTCCTCGAACATCGCAGCGGATCGGCCAGAGGCGTGATAACCCGGGCTGGTTTCCGCCTCCAGCACCGTGACGCGTCCCAGATGCGACAGCCGGGCAGCCGCCGAAATGCCGGCAATGCCGCCGCCGATCACCAGAAAATCGCTCATGCCTCTTCAGATCGGTCGGTGGCGGCTGCCGGTATCGGCGCGCCGATCCGCGCGTAAAGCGCGGCGTCCATCGCCCGGCGGGCCATGGCATCGGCCTTGCCGCCGAGCCGCATTGCGCCGAAACAATTGCCGGAAACCGGCGTGCCGCCGACGGGGTCGAGTTGCTGGATCATGGCTGGAAACTCGCATGGATCGGCGTAGGGCAAAAGACCATGTGTTCTGGATCCGGAAATATTCCCGCCGAAGGCATGAATGTTTCTGACGCATCCCCAAATCCAAATGAAAAGCCCCAAAGCTTGCGCTTCGGGGCTTTGCTGTTTGCATGAAAAAATTTACGCCCCGGGGCGTAAATTTTTGGCGCCCTGGTGGTTTGAGTCTGACGTTTCCAACCACCAGGCTTCTTGATAGCGGATCTACCGATCCACTAGTTTGGCACGCTGCCCGTCAGACCCTCGACGTAGAAATTCATCCCCGCCAGGGTGCCGTCATCCGCCGTCTCGCCTTCTGCCAGCCAGACGCTGCCGTCCTGCTTGTTCAGCGGGCCGGTGAACGGTTGGTATTCGCCCGAGGCAATGCTGTCGGCCAGCGCCTGGGCCTCGGCCTGCACATCCGCCGGGATCAGGTCCGACATCTCGCCGATTTCGACCATGCCGGCACCGATGCCGTCCCAGGTGTCGGTGCTTTCCCAGGTTCCGTCCATCACCGCGCCGACGCGCGCGACATAGTAGGGCGCCCAGTTGTCGATGATCGAGCTGATCCGCGGGTTCGGCCCATAAGCGGCCATGTCCGAGGCCTGGCCGAAGGCCAGCGCGCCCGCGTCCTTGGCGATTGCCATCGGCGCGGTACTGTCCGTGTGCTGCATGATCACGTCGGCACCCTGATCGATCAGCGCCTTGGCCGCGTCGCCCTCTTTGGCGGGATCGAACCAGGTGTAGGCCCAGACCACCGAGAATTCGACATCCGGGTTGACCTTTTTGGCGTGAATATAGGCAGCATTGATGCCCCGGATCACTTCGGGGATCGGGAACGAGGCGATATAGCCGATCTTGTTGGTCTTGGTCATCCGCCCGGCGATGGTACCGATCACGGCGCGGCCCTCATAGAACCGGGCGCTGTAGGTCGATACGTTGGGCGCACGCTTGTAGCCCGTGGCATGCTCGAACTTCACATTCGGAAATTTCTTGGCGACGTTGATCGTCGGGTCCATGTAACCGAACGAGGTGGTAAAGATGATATCCGCCCCGCTCAGCGCCATCTGCGTCATGACACGCTCGGAATCCGCGCCCTCGGGCACGCTTTCCTGATAGATCGTCTCGACCTTGTCTCCATATTCGGCCTCGACCGCCAGGCGGCCCTGGTCATGTTCATAGGTCCAGCCCATGTCGCCGACCGGCCCGACATAGACAAAGCCGACCTTGGTCTTGTCCTGCGCCACCGCGGCGCCTGCCAGCCCAATCGCCAGAACGGCGCCGGTCAGCATGGATGAAAATCTCATCGCGTTTCTCCCTGTTATGCGCAGGCCCCCGGCCCGCTGTTGATAAGATTGCCCCTAGTTTGAGGCATGGAAACTCTTGCCCAGTGCGGCAGGCGCGTTCAGCGAGGCGCGCCCCCCGCCTGACGACATGATCACCAGCACCAGAATGGTTATCAGATACGGCGACATCGACAAGTACTCGACCGGCACCGCGACCCCGGCTGCCTGCAGGTTCAGCTGCAAAACCGTGACGCCGCCGAAAAGATAGGCACCCAGCAGGACGCCCACGGGCCGCCAGCTGGCGAAAACCACGATGGCCAGCGCGATCCAGCCCGCGCCCGCGGTCATGCCCTCGGTCCATTGCGGCACCCGGATCAGGCTCAGATAGGCGCCGCCCAGCCCGGCGCAGGCGCCGCCAAAGGCAATCGCGGCCATGCGCACGTAGACCACCTTGTAGCCCAGCGCATGCGCCGCATCGTGGCTTTCGCCGACCGCGCGCAGGATCAGCCCGGCGCGGCTGTATTTCAGAAATGCCCAGACGCCCGCGATCAGCGCCAGCGACACATAGACCATCAGGTCATGTTCAAACAGGATCGGCCCGATCACCGGTATATCCGCCAGCGGGCCAAAACCGATCGCGTCGATCTCGGGCGGGGTGACGCCGACATAGCCCTGCCCCAGCAGCGCCGACAGCCCCAGCCCGAACAGGGTCAGCGCCAGACCGGTCGCCACCTGGTTGGACAAAAGGTATTGCGTCAGAAACCCGAACAGCAGCGACAACACCGCCCCGCCCAGCGCGGCCCCCAGAAAGCCAAGCCAGGGATTGCCGGTTTCCACCGCCACTGCGAAACCACAGATCGCGCCGGTGATCATCATGCCTTCGACGCCCAGGTTCAGCACGCCGGATTTCTCCACCACCAACTCGCCGATGGCCGCCAGCAGGATCGGCGTCGCCGCCACCATCAGGCTGGCGATCAGGATCACCGGATTGATTGCAGAAAGGTCCATCACGCGGCCTCCGTCTTGCCGAAGCGGATGCGGTAGTTCGACAGCATGTCGACCGCCAGCAGAAAGAACAGCAGCATCCCCTGAAACGCCTGGATCGCCGCCGCCGGCAGGCCCAGCATGAATTGTGCCAGCTCGCCGCCGATATAGGTCAGCGCCATCAGCAACCCGGCCAGCAGGATGCCCACCGGATGCAGACGGCCCAGAAAGGCGACGATAATGGCGGTAAAACCGTATCCGACATTGAAATCGATGCTGATCTGCCCGGCGGGGCCGGTCACTTCGAACATCCCCGCCAACCCGGCCAGCGCGCCCGAGGCGCCCAGACAAAAGATCACCAGCAGCCTGGGCCGCACCCCGGCGAACCGTGCCGCGCGCGGGCTTTGCCCGGTCAGCCGGATCTGAAAACCCAGCATATGCCGGTTCAGCAGCACATAAGCGCCGATCACCGCGAGAAACGCCGCGACCACGCCCCAGTGCATCCCGGTCCCGGCTATCAGTTCGGGGTTCGACGCCGCCTCGTATTGCTGCAGATTGCGGCTGCCCGGAAACCCGCCGCCTTCGGGATTGCGCAGCGTGCTTAACGACATAGAAGCCAAAAGCTGTTCCGCAACATAGACCAGCAACAGCGACACCAGAATCTCGTTGGTGTTGAACTTGGTCTTCAGGATCGCCGGGACCATCGCCCAGGCGAACCCGCCCGCCGCGCCCGCGATCACCATCAGCGGAAAGATATACCAGGCCGGCGAGGGGTAAAACGCCAGCCCCACCGCCGCGCCACTGATGGCGCCGATGATATATTGCCCCTCGGCGCCGATGTTCCAGATCCCGGCGCGGTAGCCCAGGCTCAGCCCGATGGCGATCAGGATCAGCGGCCCCGCCTTGACCAGCAGCTGCGGACGCGAAAACGCCGCGAACTGATCGTTGAACAGCGGATCCCAGAAAATGGTGCGGATCGCCTCAAACGGATCCTTGCCCAGCAGGGCAAACAGAATCCCGCCCGCGATCATCGTCGCTATGACTGCCAGAACCGGCGTCACGGCGGTCCACATCCTTGACGGCGCGGGGCGTTTTTCCAGCCGGATCATCGGCTTGTTCCCGGCGCTGAAATACCCCTGTGCCCCGGGGCCAGGACTCCGCGCAATGCGGCCGCGATCATCTTTGGTCCGGAAATATTCTCGCCGAAGGCAAGAAATCTCTTTTGATCAACCATCCACATGCGCGACCTCCATGTCGTGAGCACCGCCCATCATCATTCCAATCTCATCGACCGTCAGCCCCTTGGCCGGGCGCGGCGCGCTCAGCCGGCCTTCGTTCAGGGCGGCAAAGCGGTCGCTGATTTCCATCAGCTCATCCAGATCCTGGCTGATGCAGATCACCGCGGCACCTTCGGCGGCCAGATCCAGCAGCGCCTGCCTTATCTGCGCGGCAGCACTTGCATCCACGCCCCAGGTCGGCTGGTTCACCACCAGCGCGGCGGGCCGCTGCAAAATCTCGCGCCCGATGACGAATTTCTGCAGATTGCCGCCCGACAGGGCCCGCGCCGCGTTGTCCGGCCCCGGCGTGCGCACATCGAACGCCTCGATGATCCGTTCGGCGAAACCCTGCGCCGCGGGCCATTTCAGAAACCCGCCCGACACCAGGTCCTCCCGGATCGCCCCGGTCAGCAGCGCATTCTCGGTCAGGCTCATGTCCGGCGCCGCCGCATGGCCCAACCGTTCCTCGGGCGCGGCCAGCAGACCAAGTTTCCGCCGCGCATTCGGACCCAGATGGCCAATGTCCTGCCCGCACAGCTTTACCGCATCCGGCGGCGCCCGCAATTCGCCCGACAGGGCCGCCAGCAGCTCGTCCTGACCATTGCCCGCGACACCGCCGATGCCCAGGATCTCGCCCGACCGCACCTCCAGATGCACGTTGCGCAGGGAGGTGCCGAACGGATTGGACGAGGCGACAGACAAGGCCGCCAGATCCAGCACCACCTCGCCCGGCGCGCGCGCCTCGCGCGATGGCGTGTGCAACTCCTGCCCGACCATCATCTCGGCCATGGACCGCGCGCTTTCCTCGCGCGGGTCGCACTCGCCGACCACGCGGCCCAGCCGCAGGATCGTGGCGCTGTCGCACAGCGTCTTGATCTCTTCCAGCTTGTGGGAGATGTACAGGATCGCGGTGCCTTCGGACTGCAATTTGCGCAGCGTTTCAAACAGGATGACCACCTCTTGCGGGGTCAGAACGCTGGTCGGCTCGTCCATGATCAACAGCCTGGGATCCTGCAGCAGGCAGCGGATGATCTCGACCCGCTGCCGCTCGCCCGCGCTCAGATCGCCGACCAGCCGACCGGGATCCAGCGGCAGCCCGTAGGTTTCCGACACCTCGCGAATCCGCCGCGCCAGCCGGCGCTGTTTTGGCGGATCTTCCATGCCCAAAGCCACATTTTCGGCCACGTTCAGCGCCTCGAAAAGGCTGAAATGCTGAAACACCATCGCCACGCCCGCCGCGCGCGCCGCATGCGGCGTCGCGGGCTGATAATCCTGGCCCCTGAAGGTCATCCGCCCGGCGTCCGGGCGCACCAGCCCATAGATCATCTTGACCAGCGTCGACTTGCCCGCGCCGTTTTCGCCCAACAGCGCGTGCACTTCGCCCGGCGCGATCCGAAACGACACATCGTCGTTGGCCACAACCCCCGGATAGGCCTTGCGCAGGCCTTCCACCGTCAAAAGCGTCTCCTGATCGGCCATCACGCCCTCACTTCCATCAGCGGCGCCAACGCGCCCTCTGCCCTGTTGCCAAGCGACAGCAATTCCACCGCGACCCCCACGGCGATCTGCTGCGGGTGCTTGCCAAGCTCCGGCCGCCCGATCGGACAGCGGAAGCGCCCGATCCGAGCCTCCGAATGCCCCAACGCCGCCAGCCGCTTGCGGAACCGCGCCCATTTGGTGGCGGACCCGATCAGCCCGGCAAAGCCGAAGCCATGGCCCAGAATACGGTGACACAGATCTAGATCCAGCGCATGCGAATAGGTCAGCACCAGATGTTCCGCCCCGGCGGGCGCATAGCGCACAACCTCTGCCGGGTTCGCCGCGACCAGCCGTGTCGCGCCGTCCGGGATCACCGGCGGAAACCGGTTTTCCGCGGTGTCGACCCAGGTGATCGCGATCTCCGGCATCGGGGCCAGCACATCGACCAGCGCCCGCCCGACATGCCCGGCGCCGTAAATCCACAGCTGCCGGGCTGGCACGGCCACCGGCTCGATCAGCCATCCCGATAGAAACCGCGTCGCTGGCAACCCAAGCCCGCCCCGCGCATCCGCCGCCGCCCGGCGCAATGCCAGCGGCACCTCGCCCGCGCCCTCGATGCGGCGCAGAATGACGCTGCCGGTCAGGCCGTCCATCCGGGCCGCATCGTAAACCTCGGTGATCAGAACCACCGCCCCGCCACAGCATTGCCCCAGCGCCGGCCCCAGCGGCCGCCGCGCCACCAGATCGCCGCCGCCCTTCGCCAGGATTGCCCGCGCCGCCGCAGCGGCCTGAAATTCCAACGCGCCGCCACCGATGGTTCCGGATTGCCCGCTCTCCCAGACCAGCATCGCGGCACCCGCCTCGCGCGGGGCAGAGCCTTCGACAGCCCCGATCACAACCCGCGCCACGCGCCCGTGCTGCGCCACCGCCCGCGCCAGGTCTTGCAGATCAAAGCTCATGACGCCCGCACCCGCGTTACCGCCGCCAACAGCCGTTCCGGCGTCGCGGGCGCGTCCAGCGCCGGATACGCCGTCCCGCAGGCCGACACCGCATCGCTTAACGCCATCAGCGCCGAAATGCCCAGCATGAATGGCGGCTCGCCCACCGCCTTGGAGCGATAGATCGTATCCTCGCGGTTGCGCCCGCCAGCCCACAGATTGACGTTGAACACCTCGGGGCGGTCCGAACAGGCCGGGATCTTGTAGGTCGAGGGCGCATGGGTGCGCAGCCGTCCCTTATCGTCCCAAACCAGCTCTTCCATGGTCAGCCAGCCCGCGCCCTGCACATAGCCGCCCTCGATCTGGCCGATATCCAGCGCCGGGTTCAGCGAGGCACCGGCATCATGCAGAATATCCGTGCGCAGGATGCGGTTTTCGCCGGTCAATGTGTCCAGCACCACCTCGCTCACGGCGGCGCCATATGCGAAATAAAAGAATGGCCGCCCCTGGCCCCTGATCCGGTCCCACTGAACCTTGGGTGTTGCGTAAAACCCGGTCGCCGACAGGCTGATCCGGTTCACATAGGCCATGTTCGCCGCCTCGGCGAAACTGTAGCTGGCCGATCCCACCGTCACGCGGCCATCGGCGAACACCACCTCCGCCGCCTTCGCCTGATGCCGATCCGCCAGAAACGCCGCCATCCGGCCGCGAATCGTATCGCAGGCCGCCTTCACCGCCATCCCGTTCATGTCCGACCCGCTGGACGCCGCCGTCGCCGAAGTGTTGGGCACCTTGCCGGTATCGGTCGCGGTGATCTTCACATGGCTCACATCCACCCCGAATCGCGCCGCCGCCACCTGCGCCACCTTCTGGAACAGGCCCTGCCCCATTTCGGTGCCGCCATGGTTCATGTGGATCGAGCCGTCCTGATAGACATGCACCAGCGCCCCCGCCTGGTTCAGATGCGTCAGCGTGAACGAGATCCCGAATTTAACCGGCGTCAGCGCAATGCCGCGCTTCAGCAACGGATTGGCCGCGTTCCACTCGGCAATCGCCGCACGCCGGGCTGCGTAATCCGATGAAATCAGCAACTCTTCGGTCATGGCGCCCAGAACGAAATCCTCGACCTCCATATGATAGGGCGTGGTCTGGCTCGCCGCCCTGCTCATCTTTGGTCCGGAAATACTCCCGCCGGAGGCTTCCGCACTCTCATCCGCATCCCAGTAATAATTGAGGCGCCGCACCTCCAGCGGATCCAGACCTAGATCATGCGCCACATGATCCAGAACCCGCTCGATCCCAACCATGCCCTGCGGCCCGCCAAAGCCGCGAAAGGCGGTGGCGGACTGGGTGTTGGTCTTCAGCCGATGGCTGACGATCCGGGCGGCCGGTAGATCATAGGCATTGTCGGCATGCAGCATGGCGCGGTCCGCCACCGGCAGCGACAGATCCTGCGCCCAGCCACAGCGGCAATAATGGGTGAATTCGACGCCTTCGATCCGGCCATCTCCGTCAAAGCCACAGCAGTAATCGATGCGGAAATCATGCCGCTTGCCGGTGATCACCATGTCGTCATCGCGGTCATAGCGCATCTTGCAGGGCCGCCCGGTCTTTGCCGCTGCCACCGCGCAGGCCACCGCCAACGCGTTGCCCTGGCTTTCCTTGCCGCCAAACCCGCCGCCCATGCGCCGAACCTCGACCCGCACCGCATTCATCGGCACACCCAGCGCCTCGGCCACCTTGTGCTGAATCTCGGTCGGATGCTGGGTCGAGCTGTGCACCACCATGTCGCCGCCTTCCTGCGGCAGCGCCAGCGCGGCCTGACCCTCCAGATAGAAATGTTCCTGCCCGCCCAGCTCCAGCGTGCCCTCGACCAGATGCGCCGCGCCCGCCAGCGCGGCGTCCACATCGCCCTTGGTATAGGTCCTCGGCCCATCCTCGAACCGGCTGTCCGCCGCCAGCGCCTGATCGATGCTCAGCAGGGCGGGTTTCTCGCCGTAGCTGATCTTGCCCAGCCGGGCTGCCTTGCGCGCCGCCAGATGGCTTTGCGCCACCACGCAGAAAATCGGCTGGCCGACGTAATAGACCTCGCCGTCGGCCAGCAGCGGCTCGTCATGGGCTGCGGGCGACACATCGTTGGCAAAGGCCAGATCGCCCGCCACCAGCACCGCCACCACACCGGGTGCAGCGCGCACCGCGTCCAGATCCATCGCCGCGATACTGGCCCGCGCCACGTCGCTGGTGCCAAAGGCCAGCGACAGCGTGCCCGCGGGCACCGGAAGGTCGTCGACATAACGCGCGGCACCCGTGACGTGCAGCACGGCGGCGTCGTGCGGCAACGCACGCGATACAGGGTCGTGCGGCAACGCACGCGATACAGGGCTGTGCGGAAGGGGCTTGCCTGTGCTCATGGCGACACCTCCAGCACACGGGCCGCCGCACCGCTGTCTTCCAGGAAATACCGCGTCAGCATGTTGCGCGCCGTGTTTAGCCGGTATTCGGCAGAGGCCCGCATATCGGACATCGGCGTGAAATCCCGCGCCCAGGCCTCCTGGGTGGCGGCCACATTGTCACTGGTCCAGGGCTGGCCGGCTATGGCAGCCTCGACATGGCGCGCCCGCTTCGGCGTGCCCGCCATACCGCCAAAGGCGATCCGTGCCTCGGTGACGACGCCATCGGCCACGGTGATGTTGAAGCACCCGCAAACCGCCGAGATATCCTGATCGAACCGTTTGGACAGCTTGTAGCAGCGCAGCCGATCCGGCTGCCGCGCGAAACTGACCGCCTCGACGAATTCGCCCGGCGCGCGGTCCTGCTTGCCATAGTCGACAAAGAAATCCTCCAGCGGCAGGCCCCGCCGCACATCGCCACAGCGCAGATGCAGCGTCGCGCCCAGCGCGATCAGCGCGGGCGGGCCGTCGCCGATCGGGCTGCCATTGGCGATATTGCCGCCGATCGTCGCCGCATTCCTGACCTGGACCGACCCGTAGCGGCGGATCAGCTCGGCAAAATCGCGGTGCAGATCCGCCATCGCCGCGCCCACGTCGGTCATCGTCGCACCGGCGCCGATGCGCACGCGGTCCTTGCCGATATCAATCGCCTTCAGCTCGACAATGCCACCCAGAAACGCCACCGGCGCCAGATCGCGCAGCCCTTTCGTGACCCAAAGCCCCACATCCGTGGCGCCGCCCACCAGCACCCCGTCCGGGTTGGCCGAATACCACGCCGCCAGTTCATCGCAGCTCTCAGGCATTGCGTAGGATGGGTGTATCTCACCCATCTTGCCGCCGATCCTGCGCAGATCCTCGATCATCCAGCCCGGCACCGGTACATCCGCCACCGCCTCCGCCGCCCGCACGATCGGCGCATAACCGGTGCAGCGGCACAGGTTGCCCGCCAGCTGATCGTTGAAATCGCGGCGCCCGTTCAAATGCGCCACCGCCATGCTGACCACGAACCCCGGCGTGCAGAACCCGCACTGGCTGCCGTGATGTTCCACCATCGCGCGCTGTACCGGGTGCAATTCGCCCCCCGGCCCGGCGATGCCCTCGACGGTGCGCACCGCGCACCCATGCAGTTGCGGCAGAAACAGGATGCAGGCGTTCATCGCCCGCGCGCCACGGCCGTCCGTCACCATCACCGTGCAGGCGCCGCAATCGCCCTCGTTGCAGCCTTCCTTGGTGCCGGCCAGTCCACGCTCTTCGCGCAGCCAGTCCAACAAGGTTTTTGTCGGGGTGACATCGGTCAGGCAGACGTGGTCTCCATTCAGGAGAAACGCGATCTGGCTCATTGCATATCCGGTGCCGCTGTCTGTTTTGGCGGTTTCCGCCTTGTCCCCAGCCCGATGCGGCGTAAAGCTGGACACTCCCGGCAATCGGGCCCTGTTGTCTGCTCAGCAAAACCGCGATTGGGCCGTTTGGCAAGCTCTACGCGCGCCGGACTGCATGAAAGACTTTCAAAAAAGTTACGATAATCGGCGCGATTTTCTGTAATACAGCGCAAATAGCACGGCACCGGACCGCGGAAAAGCGCTCATTTTCAATTCGGGGGCCGCAATATCCCGCCGATCTCTTGCGTGCGGTTTGCATCGGGTCAAAGCAGGCGCCAGACACTTCGGCTATCCTGCCCCGGTAAGGCCAAATGATGACCACAGTGCCAATCCTGATCCTGTCCGCGCTTGCGATTCTGCTGGTCGCGGTGCTTGCGTTGGCGGCTGCGTTCAATCGCAAGGCCGCCGGTCTGCGCACCCGTCTGTTGTCCGCCGCCGCGCCTCGCGACATCTCGGCCAGCCTGCCGGCCAGACTGCGCGATTTCGCCCGGCGCGCCGATGCCACGCCCGATGACCTGGCCCACTGCGTTACTTTCCGCCAGCAAGCCGAAATCCAGTTGAAACGCGGCGCCGCCTGGCAGCCGGTGAAGGCGGTGCAGACCATGGCCATCGGCGCGCCCGGCTTTCTCTGGCTGGCGGAACAGCCGATGGGATTGATCCCGAAATTCCGCGTCATCGACGGCTTTGCCGATGGCGCCGGCCTGTTGCAGGTGCAATTGCTTGGCGTGGTCCCCGTCGTTCGCGCCACCGGCATCGATATCGACCGGGCCGAGGCGATGCGCTATCTGGCCGAACTGCCCTGGGCGCCGGATGCGATCCTTGGCAACCCGCATCTGATCTGGCGGATGATCGATGAGGATTGGGCCGAAGCCACCCTGATGTCCGCCCCCGACGCCGCCGTGCGCTTTCGCTTCGATGCGCAGGGCGACATCGTCGAGATGCGCGCGGCCAACCGCCCGGCGCGTGACGCCGCCGGCAATCCCGTGACCTATGACTGGCAGGGCTTTTACCGTGACTACCGGATGTTGGGCCCGCGCCGGATTCCGACCGAGATCGAGGTCGGCTATATCTACCCCGACGGCTATCACGCCTATTTTCAAGGCCGGATCACCGATTATTCCGCCGTGCACTAATGGATCGACCGAAACATTTGAATCCACGCCGCAGAACAGGCAGGCGCGGGTAAGCCATTCAAATGTTTTGATAAATTGATCCATCATCAAGAAGCCTGGTGGTTCGAAACGTCAGATTCGAACCACCAGACTCGCGCGCTGGCTCTGACGGTGGCCGCACCGTCCTGCTGCGTCATCGCCCTCCCATTTTCGCGATTCCCCTTCCGCCGCCGCTGCGATAGCCTGCGCTCATGAGCCTTGATCCCAAATTCGTTCACCTGCGCCTGCACACCGAATATTCGCTGCTCGAGGGCGCGGTTCCGGTCAAGAAACTCGCCGGGCTCTGCGCCGCCGCCGGCATGCCCGCCGTCGCCGTGACCGACACCAACAACATGTTCGCCGCGCTGGAATTTTCCGTCACCGCGGCGGACAACGGCATCCAGCCGATCGTCGGCTGCCAGCTCGATC
>Ga0316207_10003869_pt1 | contig 13515 bp, 2 predicted proteins | sample 6weekpyrite_MG_FD_204943 | JGI IMG/M metagenome (GOLD analysis project Ga0316207, IMG submission 204943) | Microbial mat bacterial communities from mineral coupon in-situ incubated in ocean water Damariscotta River, Maine, United States -... | ecosystem: Environmental > Aquatic > Marine >... | reverse complement strand
TGAATATGAATAGTAACTTTGTTGCTAATCTAAATGCACAGCGCACAGCTGAAACATTACCTTTAATTACTGCCGGTACAAAAGCTGAGTTCTATAAAGTTGATACTGGTTCTGGTGGTGGTGTTCGTCCATTCGTACCTGTTGCGGGTGAAACGGTGACCTTCCCAAATGTTAACGGTGGCAATGTATCTAAAACGGCATGTCCATTAAATACAACGTCAGGTAACTACGATTGTGCAAACCTTGATCTTGCTGCTGATGAAGATGTTCGTGATATCAACAATGGTCTGGATATGGGTACATCTGATGTAGAACCTGCATTATTTGGTTTCCCAACTACAAATGCCTATGTTCAGGATGGCGGTAGCTTATTATGGGGTTTGCCTGTCAGTATCGATTTACGTGATGCTTTGCAAGCCCATCAATTTGCTGCTTCAAGTGTTTGTAACCCTGCTAATGCTGCGTATAATAGCCAGGCAACGCATCCTGATGCATCGCCAATGACAGATCTTAACGGTGTTGCTGTATCTAACCGTGAAAGTGAAGCCTGTCAGCCTAGTCTGCAGCGTGAAGTAGTTAATAGTCTGTTAACCGGGCAAATTACTGACTGGCGTTTTATCCTGAACTCTAAAGGTGAATTCCTAAGTGCAACCGGTGCAACTGCAGGAACGACTCCTCGTGGTGGTGATTACACAGTGTATATATGCCGTCGTGGTAACTCTTCAGGTACACAGGCTTCTTATGAAGCAGTGTATGCGAAGCAACGTTGTACATCAGGTGTCGCTTTGATAAAAACTCCTGACTTAGGTGATCTTGTTAAAGGTGCCGATGCCTTTGCACAGGTTACTTGTCCAGGTCTGGGTCATGCGTGTGGTGCACCAGCGGGTGATTTATTCACGCCTGCGACTCGTGTATTCGCCGGTGGTGGTACTGGTGACGTACGTGAATGCTTAACATTGCACTCACAAGATGCGACTAACAGTAATGGTGACGGTACTTACGCCCTGGGTATTTTTGCTACAGAAAACGTTGCAGACGATGCTCGTGTAGGTTCTACTGCTTTTGGTACGCTACCTCAACGTCGTTACCGTCATATCAAAGTTAACGGTATGATGGGTTCATTGTTGAACGGTGCGAATGGTCAATACCCTTACTTCTCTGAAGTGACTATCCAGACACATGCAAATGGCGCAGGTCCTAAATCTGACCTTATGCGTGCTGCGATGGTCGATTCATTCAAGCAAGCGGTATCTACACCATCAATACTTTCAGGTATTAATGAGAAATTCATTCAACCCTGGGGTCAAGGTGGCTTCCTTGCAGCAATGGATTCAGCTGGTGTAGCTTATGCACCAACTTCATATCCGTTAAATGCATCGGAAGTACGTGCATTACCATTAACACCACTTAGCAAACACCCAACAGGTAGTGTTAATAACTGTCAGGAACCAGTATTTCAAGGCGGTACGCGTTTCATCGTTGCAACACCAGAAAATAATGCAACGAACTCAAACGCAACATCGGACTTACTGCTTCCATAGTGAGTAATTTGAGGACAACAATGAAAGAGAATTAGTGTTCTTTAATATTCTCTTGGGCAGGGAAGCCTTAACAACCAACCCCGGATACATTTAATGCATCCGGGGTTTTTATTTTCAGGGGTATTTTTTTGTATTTATCTATCAAGTTGTGCTGTCTTTGTATTACAAATGTACTCTCTTTTTGATCGTCATAGAAACTTAATATTGCCCGAAAGGCTAACGGTTATACTTGCGGCATATTTCGAGTGGTGTGTCTCGAATTAATATAAAAAATAAAGATATTTTATTATATAGATTAATCATTCATAGTGATTAACTTTAATAAAAGTGTGTGTAAAAAAATAAATTAGAGAACGGGATCATGAGATCGATCTACTCGTTGCGTGCTGCTGTACGCAAAACAATATATCTGGTCGTGTATGCTTTTACATGCAAACCTTTGATGCGATTGTATCATGGGGTATTTTCAGTATTTTTATGTGTTCTGTTATTAAGTTTTCCAGCTAAAGCTGGTACGCCAATCCCGCGAAGCTTTACAACCTACGTGGATAATATTGCCTATCCTAAAGCTGCTGCGATTCCCCAGTTTAAATTGCCAACACCTACCGGGGGCAATTTTAACTCGCCAAACTGGGTGGTCAGCGGTAATGCGACAGCTTCAAGCAACACAACTCTTAACGGCAATCCAGAACTAAACATTAATCAAATATCGGAACAGGTGATACTTGATTGGGCTAGTTTTGATATAGGGACTAATGCGACTGTTAATTTTAATCAACCACGTTCAGTTTCTCGTGCTTATAACCGTATTCATCAGGCTGATCCTTCTCAGATTAGAGGTGCGTTAAATGCAACGGGCCAGGTATTTTTAATAAACCAGAATGGCTTTATTTTTGGTAGTACCGGCAGAGTTAATACAAGCTCATTTCTGGCATCAACGCTTAACTTAACAGATGAAGCGATTCAACAGGGTATTACGAATGCTATTAGCAGTAATAAACCAGCCTTCGATGCTTTTACTAAAGCGGATGGCAGTAATACAAGTAAAGATATATTTATCGAAAATGGATTTAACGCCAATATAACGGGGGCTGCTAACGGTCGCTTTATTGCGATAGCCAGGAATATTCAAAACAACGGCGATATTATTGTGCCCGAAGGTCAGATTATACTGGCCGCTGGTAACAAAGCCTATGTTGACGTTAATGAAGAGTTACCCGGCTGGTTGGTAGAAGTAGACTCGACAAATCTATCTGTAACCGATGGCAGGGTTATTAATAGTGGAAAGTTAATTGCTGAGCAGGGCAATATTAGTATAGTTGCCAGTACAATTAACCAAAATGGTGTCATTTCTGCCAGTACAGCAGTACAAAAAGGTGGTTCCATTATATTACGTGCTCAAACGGATGCTAAATCCTTTAATGGCACCAGGCCTGTTGCAACCCGCGCCGGCGATATTATTTTTGGTGAAAATAGTCTGACTGAGATTACTATCGATCAATCAGGTAAAACGGCCGCCGATGTTACCGAACAACCTGAATCGGATATTAAAATAAAAGCGAAGAGTATTCATTTAAAGAAAAACAGTAAAATTACAGCAACTTCTGGAAATGTAGAACTGATTGCAAGAGAAAAGATCGGTAATAACCCGCCTGTTAATATTGATCAAGCCGGAGATGGGGTAATTTATATTGAAGGTACTATTGATGTTTCCGGTGGGAATGTTGATAAATCCGTTAGTGATAATTTATTGACCATTGATTTACGTGCAGATGAATTCAAAAATAGCCCGGTACAAAGAAATAGTGTTTTGCGTGGAGAAAAAATAAGAATAGATATTCGTAAAAAAGGTAAACGTGCGGATGGCACGCAATGGCAAGGAACCGATGTGGCTGATGTCAGTGGTAGTATCGACGGAATTCAGCGAACGGCTGCAGAACGAAACCTGACAGGCGGAACAATTAAGCTTAGCTCTGCTCGCGATGTGGTGATAACCCCGGATGCAAAGCTTGATATTTCGGGAGGGGGAATTAATTATAAAGAAGGTATAATTGATACATCAAAAGTTATCTCTGAAGGACGCATTCTCGATATTAGTGATGTAAAAGCTAATCATAGAATTTCATTTGTAAGTTCTGATAGTAAAGAGTTAATTTCAACCAAAGCTGGTAAAGTTCAGAAAAATTCGCTCAGTAAAAAGTTGGCGCGTTATGAATCGGGTTATGTGGAAGGTAAGGACGCCGGTGAGATAACGATTGATAGTTCTGGATTACTTATTGCCGGGAAAATTATTGGCAATACAACCCCTGGTCGATATCAACGTAAAGCACCATCTAAAACATTACCGGATAATCGTCTATATCGTTCCTATGATGAAGTGCCGCTGACTGGAAAGTTACAACTTGGTGCGCTAGACCCTCAAACAATAACGGGAGTCGGTTTAGACCATCGTTTAGAACAAATTTCATTTGTGAATAATTTATCAGGCCTTATTCCTGACATTGATAGACCACTTGATCATCCTGACTTTAATAATCAATTTGAAAATATCCAAATTGCATCCGATTTGCTGGAAGGGATTGGGCGTTATGAATTTAGAACCAATAAGTCAATCGATATAACTAACTCTTTAAAGCTGCCTGCATTCTCAGAGCTAAATCTCAAATCAAGTCAGATTAAAGTCTTTAATGATATATCGAGTCCGGGTGGGATTGTTAAGTTTACTGCAAACCAGTATGGTTCCCTGGTTGATAATGTCAGTATTGAGTTAGTAGGGAATAGTAAGATTGATGTAAGTGGCCGATTTATTAACGATAATCCGTTTATTACCCGAGGTTCAGAGCAAGGTGCGCTAAGTTATGATGGCGGTAAGGTATCATTTAAAGCAACGGGGGTAGCCTCGCAACAACAGAGCGCGCAAATTAAATTATCACCGGGTAGTATTATTGATGTTTCTGGTGGGGGTTATATCAATTTTTCTGGCGATTTAAACTCGGGTGATGCTGGCTCCATTACCCTGGAAGCATCGCAAACGGGATTTGAATTTAATCCATCGTTATCAAACCTAAAAGCTTACGGTCTGAATGAAGCTAAAGGTGGCCGGCTAACAATAAATAGTGGTGATAAAGATTTTAATATCTGTCAATCGGGCTGTTTATTAAATGAACTGGCGTTCAGTGAGGCCGGTTTTTATGATTTTGATTTTACTGCAGGCATTGCTGCTAGCTTTAATATTTATTCAGGTACAAACATTAATATCTCACCGTTAAAACGGATTAGTAACTATTATCTTTCACGAGAAAGGACAAATGCTGATATAAATAATTTTTCATATCTGGATTATATGCCTGAACAGTATAATAAGCCGGTTTCGCTGAAAGCCTCTTCCTATATTATAAATGTCAGCGAGAAAAGCTCGATTGAACTGGTTGCCGACCCTGAAAGCCGGGTCGATTTGTCGTCCACTTTCCAGACTTATATTGATGGAACCATTAATGTTCCAGCCGGAACAATCGCCTTATCACAACTTAAAGCGACTGATTCTTTTAGAAGCAATCGACCTGAATCCTGGCAAAATCATTACATTTGGTTAGGTAAGAATGCAAGATTAACAGCGCGTGGTGCCAGACGACTACGATCGGATAGTTTTAATGATGTGATCTTTGGGCAGATATTTGATGCAGGGAACATAGAAATTGAGGCAAAGACGGGTTACCTGGTAGCAGAAAAAAATTCGTTGATCGATGTCTCCGCTATCTCAGCCACTTTGGATATTCAAACCGTTGGCGGACGCTCAGAGTTACAACGTAATGTGACGGTGGATGGGGATGCCGGGAATATTAAGCTGGTATCTCGTGAAGGTACATTCTTAAAAGGTACGTTGTTGGCGCAAGCGAGCAGTTTATCGGGTGCGAAAGGCGGTCGTTTAGAAGTAGGCTTTACGAAAATTGGTGGAAGTAATAGTCGTACAGTGAAAGCGACCAATCAATATGGAAATAATGATAGTGCAAGAACGATTGTAATCACCAGTAACACGATTGAAGCATCACATGAAAAATACAGTAATGGTAATGGCCAGGCAGTAAATGATATTGTCAATTTTGGTGATAATATTGATAATAGTTTAAATGGTATTACGGTTGTCAGTTCACTGTTACTTGAAAATACTGGGATTGATACGCTTAAATTATCAAGCTATGACTTTTTAACTGAAAACAGTGTGTTAAAAGCGCATGGCCAGGTTGTCCTGCAAGACAACCTGAATCTTAGTCTGGGTGATAGCTTAATTCTTAATTCACCTGTCATTTTATCTGAAAATAGTCATAGTCAATTAAATGCTCCGATCATGGTGTTGGGTTCCAGTGATGTTCGTCCAAATCGGATTGAAAATACATTGATTGCGCTTGATGATCCGCAAGCTGGCACAGGAAGCTTAACCTTTAATGCTGATTTCATCGAAATTGCTGGTAGGTTGGCATTATCCGGACAGGAGTCAACAACCTTTAATAGTCGAAATGATATTAGATTAACTGGTTTGCGACCAGAAATTAATGCCCTTCGTCTCACTAATGTTGGGGAGCTTGTTTCAGCTGGTAATATTAATTTTAATTCAAGTCAGATTTATGCATCAACTTTAAGCGACTTTGCTGTTAGAACGGTTGATACTATAAGTAGTAGTGAGCGATTTATACCTGAAATAAATATTAATAGTAATGGCCGCAGTGGCACGGCCGTTTTATCAGCAGCCAGTCGTTTAACCTTTGAAGCAAATACAATAAATCAAAACGGAACCATTAAGGCACCGCTTGGTGAAATCAATTTTATCGGTCGTGAGTTAACGTACAATGATACAACTATACAATCGACAGTGAATTTTGATGGAAAAAGTATAACCTCGACATCAGCAGAAGGGCAGATCATTCCTTTTGGTACATTGCAGGCAGCAAATGACTGGGTGTATGAGCAAACAGCTGGGGTATTTGATGTATTAACAGAAAATACTGAGTTAATACCAACACAAGCTATCAATATCGATGCTGATAATATTAATACCAGAGAAGGATCAAAATTTGATATTCGAGGTGGTGGGGACTTGCTTGCCTATGAATTTATTTCGGGTGTCGATGGAACAGACGATATTCTTGACTCTGTAAAGCATGAAAATACTTATGCCATTCTACCCGGATATAATCCCCTTATTTCACCTTATGATCCTTTAATTTCCGATAACCTTGAGATCGAACTTGGGCAATCTGTCTATTTTGATGCGCCTGAGTCAGGGCTGGAGTCGGGTAACTATACCTTGTTGCCTGCCAGGTATGCTTTATTACCAGGTGCTTATCTGGTTGAAAAGGTAGCGGGTTATCAGGATATGGTGACGGGTGTGGTGATTGATCAGACAGACGGTAGCCAAATTATTGCGGGCCAGGCACGACGTAATTTAACTGACAATGTAGCTAGCCGGAATGAAGGTTATCGGGTTCTGGAAAATACGGCTTTAAGTGACTTTGCACGTTACGATACAGCGTTGGCATCGGAGTTCTTTTCTGAAAAAGGTTTGACTGGACGCCTGCCTGTTGATGATGGGCGTGTTAGCTTTACTGTCAACAATAGTTTAGTGCTAAATACCCAGTTATTATCACAATCAGGAACTAATGGGGGACGTGGTTCTCAGGTCGATATTGCCGCTAAGGATATTTTTATTGTTGGTGATACAGGAAATAGTTCACAATTAAACAATACGATTCAATTGACAGTCAGTCAGTTAGCGAACCTGGGTGCAGATAGTTTATTATTGGGTGGTACACGAAAAAGTGACGGAAAATCGACAGTCCTTAATGTAAAAGCAAATAATGTGACAGTTGAAGATAACGTTGACTTTACTAACTCCGAAATTCTTTTAGCAGCCAAGGATAATTTAACCGTAAAATCTGGTGCCAGCTTACAAGCTGCCGGAAACCATCAAGCTAATTCTGAAAACATTAAACTAGAGCAAGATGTAGCGATTGTTCGTTTGTCCAGTTTTAATCAATCACTGTTAACGCTTGCTAGTGATGAAGCGAATATCGTTAATCTTAATATAGAAGCCGGTGCAACACTTGCGGCAAGCCAGGCAGGTTTATTTAGTTCTTCCGGTAATTTTTCGCTATCAGGAGTGAATCTGGCGTTTGATGATGCAAGTCTGACTTTAAATTCAACAAATATAAGTTTAGGTGAGACACCCGTTGGTGTTGCCGGATTATCGCTGACTTCGACAGATATTAATCAGTTAAGTAATGCAAAAGAATTATTGATTGATAGTAAGAACGGGATTGATATATATGGTGATTTAAATATACAAGTTAAAAACAATCTTAATTTAAGAACCCGTTCGTTAAATTCGATGACAGATGACGCACAGGTAAACTTTAACATTGCGAAAAGTGTCCGCCTTGAAAATACCAATGGTACTGATAACGAGACCCTGGCTGGTGGAACGAGTGTATTAACGTTCAATAGCCAGGAAATTCAGCTTGGCAATACTCAGGCTGGATCATTAGCAATTAACGGTTTTAGTAATATCAATTTAAATGCCGCTGATAAAGTGTTGTTTGATGGTCAGGGTAGTTTGTTGACCAGTGCTGATATTGCAATCAATACACCTGTGTTGACAGCAACCAGTAATAGTCGCTATGCCATTGGTAATCAGGGTAATAGGACAGGGGAAATACTTATTACTCAGTCTGGAACAGCTTCAGTTGATAGTAATAGCGCACTAGGTGGCCGTGTTGAATTGTACAGTGAGTCAGATATTAATATTAATAGCCAAATTTCACTTAATTCAGGTTTCTTGATCGCAAATGCTCTGGGAAATATCAATGTCGGCAATAAAGCTATAATTGATCTATCTGGTATCGATTTTGATATAGAAGGGTTTGTGCAAAGTTCTCCGGGGGGTTATTTTAATGCAGTTTCTGATGCGGATATCAACCTTGAAACTGATAGTGTTATTGATGTGTCTGCGGGTTCCTTTAATGAAGATGCAGGAACGATTGAATTAATTGCAAGTAATGGCAAGGCGACTATTAATACTACGCTACTTGCCAAACATTCACCCGATTCGAAAGGTGGCGAATTTATACTGGATGCGCAATCGTTAGAATATTATCAGTCAGTCGGGCAGGCTGCATTTACCAATATTAATGATGAATTAAATACGAGTGGCTTTAACAGAACACGTTCTTTCCAGTTAAGAACGGGCGATATTAAAGTAGAACGTAATAAGAAAATTATTGCATCGGACATTAAGCTGGTTGCTGACAATGGCAGTATAGTCGTGAACGGGCAACTCGATGCCCGTGGAGAACAGGCTGGTAATATTGTACTGGCGGCTAAAAATACTGTGGTTGTTAAATCTGAAGGCGATTTTTCTGCAGCACTTTTAGCAAATGCAACGGCTCAAGATCAACACGGTGGCCGTATATTTATCGGTGCGACTGAGGGAAGTTTACAGTTATTTGATAATGTCATTATGGATGTTTCTGGTACAGATAATAATCGTAATGGACTTATTACTTTGCGTATTGCGCGAAATGAAGATAATAATTCAATCGTCAATCTTCCGCGCATTCAAAGTAACTTTATCGGGGCGTATCGAGTGAACCTGGAAGCCGTCAAAAGTTATACGGTATCCAATCTGACCACCTCAATTCTTACTGATATTAAGTCAGACACTCAGCAGTTTATGCAGAGTGCTGGCAATATTAAAAATAATATTCTTAAGCGCAATGAAGACTATTTTCATGTTACTGCCGGTGTCGAAATTAATAGTCTGGCTAATTTAACATTAGCCAGTGATGTAAATCTGTCGGAGTGGCATACTAATAATGAGCACTCAGGTTACCTTACTTTACGTGCTGCCAATGCTGTTTATATAAATAGCAACCTTGAAGATGGATTTGCATCTTCATCTTCGGGTGGCTTATTTGGAGGCGGCTCGTCAACACCGAAGTCATCCGATTTATTAACGACAGATAGCTGGAACTTACGACTGGTTGCCGGTGCCGATTACAGTAGTGCTAATCCAATGGCTATTCTTAATAGAAATAGCCAGTCAGAAAATTCCAATATTAAACTTGCTGCTGGTTCAAGTGCCAGTAAACGTTATATACGTACGGGTACGGGTGATATCAATCTGGCAGCAGCGGGTGATATTGAGCTGGGGAATCGTCATTCTGTTATTTACACCGCAGGACGTAATAATTCAGCGTTCAATTATGATGAACAAATTCCTGAACCCGGTGGTGGTCTTTTTGGTGCCAGTAATTATCTGCCTTACGCAACTGATGGCGGTAATATTTCATTAGTCGCGGGTAATAATATTGAAGGTGCATACTCAACTCAACTTGTTAGTGAATGGTTATGGCGTGTAAGTGATGATGATTTGGCAGGTAATATATTTAGTTCTACATCAACTAAAACGGCCTGGACAGTCAGTCATAATAATTTTGAACAGAATATAGGTCTGTTTGCCGGTGGTAATGCGAGTGTCAGTGCTGCTGGTGATATTATTGACCTGTCGATTGTAAATTCTACAACCGGTAGTCGTATTTTTGATGATAAAAATATCAGTCAACTGATGGTTACCGGTGGTGGTAATACATCAATGACGGCATTAGGAGATATTAACGGCGGTCGTTACTTGATAGATAAGGGTAAGGCAACGCTTACTGCTTACAATGCAATTGGTAAGACTAAGGAATACCCCGTTTTTTTAGTCGGTGATGGTAGTCTTGATCTGAACGCACGCTCAGATGTCAGTATCGCAGGTGTTGGGCAATGGAGTTTACTTCCACGTTCAAAAGAAGAAGCTGAACTAATATCAACTGCAAGAACGAGCACCCTTTTTCAGGATCCTGTGAGACGATTCTTCTTCCTGTATGAAGATGATAATGCTGTTAATGTCACCTCTATATCTGGGAGTACGTCACTTTTGCCTGCAGTGGCAACGGGTATGAATAGTAGTATAGATAATTCACTTTTAGAGGGTAATGAAACTACTCTTGGTGATAGTGATCGTTATGTTTTTCGTATTCTTGCTCCACAATTAACTATGGCAGCTTACTCGGGTGACATTAATATTAATCATAATATTGTATTATTCCCTGGAGAAAATTCCGACCTACAACTGTTTGCAGGTAATCGAATCAATTTTGGTCAACCTGTGTTGATGTCTGATGCAGATAAATCACTTTTACCGAATGTTAATGCACAGATAAATACGCTAAATGGTGACAATATTACCGGAATACCATTTACTAAATTATTTGCCAGTGATGCTGATTTTGCACATGCTTCTATACCTGTCGCATCTTCTATAAATCAGAGAGATAATATTGATAATACTATTCCGGTTAATATTGTGTCCGTTGATGGCGATATTGAATTCTCAAATGGCGCTACAATTAGCACAACTAAAGGTTTGAATTTAGTTTCCGGTGATGATCTTATTCAACCTGATCTCGATATTCAAAATCTTAACGATTTAGATGTTAGTCAACTTCGTGTGGCGGGTGACATTTATTATCCAGATACAAGAGATTCAAGGAATGGTAAACTTCAATCTTCAACAAATAGTATACAGATTTCAGGTCCTGGCGATTTACTAGTTATGACAGGTGGGGATATAGATTTAGGTGTATCTGAAGGTATTCAAAGTACTGGTAATACTCTTAACACAGCACTACCTGAAAAAGGTGCTAATATCACCTTATTAGCCGGTGTTAAAGAAAAACCTGATCTCAATAATTTTGTTACTGAAGCTGTTTTCCCTGGGGCTGTTAATAGAGATAAATTCTCTGATATAGTTGAGGTTGATATCACTGATATTGACATTGAGCAAGCCAATCAACAGCAACTTGAATTATTACTGAGTTTTATTACCAAATTGGCTAAAAATTTAGTAAATAGCAACTCTAATTCTTTGTTCGCTAATACTGCTGAAAATAATCATGATGTTTATAAAACACTAAATGCAGAGCAATTAAGTTATCTTTATACTATTGGTTCTGGTAGTGATAGCAACAATCAATTATCAAAATCGTCTGTTATTAAGTCATTAGAAATATATAAATCACTTTCATCAAAATATCAGCAGCCGCTCGCAAATAATATGTTTTATAAAGAGTTATTTGATACATCTGAAAATGCAGCGCGATTGTTAGATGATGCAAGAGAGACAAATCCTGACGCGAAATCAAAGCCAGAGTATTATGATCGAGGATATTTTGTATCAGAACTTTTATTTGAAAATAAAAGTAAAGGTAATCTCAATATGGTCTTTAGCCAAATAAGGACGCTGGATGGTGGTGATATTAATATATTGGCTCCAAATGGTCAGGTCGATGTAGGGGCTGCAGTGATACCTGAAGATTATGGTGTGAACAAATTACCAGAAGATTTAGGCATGGTTGTTGAGACTGAAGGTAATATTAATTCGTTTAGTTTAAATGATTTTCTGGTTAATGAATCTCGTGTATTTACTGCAGAACTGGGTAGTATATTGATCTGGACATCGGAAGGTGATGTAGATGCAGGGCGAGGTTCCAAAACGGCACTCGCGTCACCCAATCGGGAAATAAAATTTGATTCGCATGGAAATATTATTGAGCGCTTTCCTCCTTCTTTACTTGGCAGTGGTATAAAAGGTAATGATATTACGTTAACCGCACCTAAAGGGGTTATCAATGCATCAGATGCCGGTATTGAAGCGAAAGGTGATTTTATTGCAGGTGCAACTGAAATACTGGGCGGTGATAATCTTATAGTTGGTGGGGAAAGTTCAGGAACACCACTAGTCGATGTCAGCGTCTCTATCTCACTGGATGTAGCAGGGGATGTGACATCCAGTGTTACACAAAGTGTGACTGATAGTGTGACAGCATCGAGCAGCAATACTCTGAGTGATAATTCGTTATCTTTATTATTTATTGAGATACTGAATATAAGTGATGAATGATGATATTTGTTACAAAATGAATCAATTTTCTCATGTAGAAAATACGTAATACCTATGTATTACATATTCTATATATAAATATATTTTATAAGCGAAGTAAGTAAAATATAACGTTTGTCATGCTGGTGACACATTAGAAAAGTATGCTAATGCATAGTAACTCCTTATTCATCATTCAAAGAGAGAAGAGAGTATGCTGAAATTTAAAATGCTATTCACTACATTATTGGCCATTTTATTATTGAATGGTGGCTATACTTATGCGAATTCTGCAACCCTATCTTTTAATGGACAGATTAATTATTCTGCGCCGAACGGTTCATTAACGCTTGCAGGAAGCTTGACAGGGTTTGAAGAATTAAGTGTCACACCAGATTTGTCTGGAAGTACTTTTACACTAACTACATTTTTAAATTCAGAATTATACACATCGACAACTTCTGAGGCTGACTTTGTGGGCAGTTCAGGTTTGGCCGTTTATGATTTCCAGATTAATAGTGGAAACGGCGAAAGCCTGCTTTCTGGAAATGTCCTTAATATGAATATGTCGGGTGTAAACGGATTTACATTTGGATTTTTATCTGGCGATCTTATGGGTACGGGTGGATTATTGCATGATGATTTTAGTAATGGACCAGCAAACCTGTTAGGTTTGGGGTTTAATTTATCCACACCTTTTAGCTCAAATATGTTTTCGTCTGATTTCTCAGGTAATGTAAACGGTTCGCTGATTGCAACATCTGTATTTGAATCAAGCAGTATTCTGTTATTTTTGACTGGATTATTTGGCTTAATAAATATTAATTATAAACGGAAGTATTAGAGAGGGAGTATAATGTTTAACTCGAAATATATAAATCTATCAGCTTGGTGCCTGATGAGTATTTCAGGATTTTCAACTGCACATGCAGCAATAGAGTCTCCCAGGATAAGTGTACAAGATTATAGCTATGATGCCGGAACGGTAAGTTCAGGTGG
>Ga0316207_10003868_pt1 | contig 13516 bp, 8 predicted proteins | sample 6weekpyrite_MG_FD_204943 | JGI IMG/M metagenome (GOLD analysis project Ga0316207, IMG submission 204943) | Microbial mat bacterial communities from mineral coupon in-situ incubated in ocean water Damariscotta River, Maine, United States -... | ecosystem: Environmental > Aquatic > Marine >... | reverse complement strand
GCCGAAAGATCCATTATATGACCTCCGCTTGGCCGAAGCGCAGACGAAACTGCGTGAAAAGATCAAAGGCCAGGAGAAAAAACAGCAACATCCCCTGAAATACCTGTATCGCCGCGGCGGGCAGGCCCAGTTGGCTTTGCGCAATATCCCCGCCAATATAGGTCAACGCCAGCAATCCGCCGGCAAGAAGTATGCCAACCGGATGCAACCGGCCCAAAAATGCGACGATGATCGCTGTAAATCCATAGCCTACATTGAAATCAATGGTGATCTGCCCGGCAGGACCTGCAACTTCGAACAGCCCAGCCAAGCCGGCCAGCAGCCCCGAAACTCCCATGCAAAACAAAACCAGCCGCGTCGGGTTCACCCCTGAAAAACGTGCCGCCTTGGGCGCTTGGCCGGTGACGCGGATGGCAAAGCCCAGACGATGACGGGTCAACAGAACATAGGCGAATATCACCGCGATCAGGGCGGCGACCACCCCCCAATGCATGCCCGAACCGGCAATCAGCTCGCCATTGTGAGTCGACGCATACTGTTGCAGGTTGCGACTACCAGGAAAGCCAAAGCCTTCGGGGTTTTTCAGCAGGCCCAGACTGACAGAGGCAAGAAACTGTTCCGCGACATAGACAAGCATCAAAGACACCAAAATCTCGTTCGTACCGAACTTGACCCGCAGCACCGCAGGGATCATCGCCCATAACCAACCGCCAAACGCGCCCGCCACCACCATCAGCGGAAAGATGAAAACGCTTTGCTCAGGATAGAAAGCCAATCCCGCCGCCGCCCCGAATATCGCCCCCATGATATACTGGCCTTCGGCACCGATATTCCAGATTCCCGCCTTGAAACCCAATGACAGGCCGATGGCGATCAACACCAGCGGCGCTCCCTTGATCAACAGCTGCGGGCGATAGTAAAAGGCGAAATCGCCGAACAAAGGCTCCCAAAAAATCGTCTCGATCGACGCAACCGGGTCTTTACCCAAGGCCGCAAACAACAATCCGCCAAAGATCATGGTCGCCACCACCGCCAGGACCGGCGCGGCCCAGGAAAACGCCCGGCTCGGCTGAGGCCGTTTTTCCAGCCTTACCATGCCGCACCGCCGTTTTCATTTTGCCGGTAAACTCCACGGGGGTGCGGGGGTGTGAAACCCCCGCGCGGCACTGGTTTATACATGTGCGACCTCCATGCCGTGGGCACCGCCCATCATCAACCCGATCTCCTCTACCGTAAGCCCCTGCGCGGGACGCGGCACTGACAAGCGGCCCTCGTTCAATGCGGCGAACAGATCCGAAATTTCCATCAACTCGTCCAGATCCTGGCTGACCACTATCACCGCGGCACCATTTTCGGCGAGATCCAGCAGCGCCTGCCGAATGGCAGCAGCCGCCGACGCGTCAACCCCCCATGTGGGCTGGTTGACCACCAACACGCGGGGGCGTTGCAAGACTTCGCGGCCGATCACGAATTTCTGCAAGTTGCCCCCCGACAACGACCGTGCGACGTTTGCAGCTCCAGGGGTGCGCACATCGAATTTCGCGACGATGTTTTCGGCAAACCGTTTGGCGGCCTGCCAATCAAGCATCCCCCTGCGTTCCAGCTTTTCGCGCGCTGCACCGGTAAGCATCGCATTCTCCACCAGCGTCATATCGGGCACCGCAGCGTGCCCCAGGCGTTCCTCAGGCGCTGTAAGAATGCCCAACCTGCGCCGCGCGGTTGGCCCCAGCGGGCCGACATCCTGACCGTCAAAGACGATCATCCCGGGGGCGCATGGTGCCTCGCCCGACAGGGCGGCCAGCAATTCGTCCTGGCCGTTGCCGGCAACCCCACCAATCCCCAGAACCTCTCCCGCGCGTACCTGCACGGTGATTTCGCGCAGCGGCATGCCAAACGCGCTCGGAGACTTCGCACTCAGCCGCTGGATATCCAGAACCACCTTCCCCGGCGTCTTGCCGGCCCGTGTCGGAGTTTTCAGCGTGCTGCCCACCATCATTTCGGCCATCTCGCGCGCGGTGGTGTGTGCGGGCGTGCAATGACCGACCACCCGACCCAATCGCAGGATCGTCGCACTGTCACAAAGGCTACGAATTTCCTCAAGCTTATGCGAAATATATAGTATCGCCGTGCCCTCGGCGCTGAGTTTGCGCAGTGTCTTGAAAAGAATCTCAACCTCTTGCGGCGTCAGGACCGACGTCGGTTCGTCCATGATCAACAGCTTGGGGTCTTGCAGCAGACATCTGATGATTTCGACCCGCTGGCGTTCCCCCGCGGACAGGTCTCCGACGATGCGATCCGGGGAAAGCGGCAGGCCATACGCCTCTGATACCTCGCGGATCTGGTGGCTCAACCGACGCAACTTCGGGGCATGTTCCATACCGAGCGCGATGTTCTCGGCGACGCTAAGCGCATCGAAAAGCGAAAAGTGCTGGAACACCATGCCGACACCGGCGGCGCGGGCATCGCGTGGCTCTTGCGGGGTATAGGCGCTGCCGTTCATCTCCATCTTGCCGCTATCGGGCTTGACCAGCCCATAAATCATCTTGACCAGCGTGGACTTTCCGGCACCATTTTCACCCAACAGGGCGTGGACTTCGCCGGGGGCGATGCGCAGCGATACATCCTCATTGGCAACGACACCGGGATAGGCCTTGGTCAAGCCGGAAAGCGCCAAAAGGGGCGTATCGGTCATGCGCTGCGTTCCTTTTCGTCCATGCCTGCGGTGTTATTCCTATGTACGGGCCTAAAGTGCAACAGTTGCGTGGCCACGCCAAGGGCAATCGCCTGCGGATGTTTCCCCAGGGTCCGGTCGCCGATCGGACAGAGGATCTTGTCTATCCGCTCCGTCGGGTGGCCCAGTGCGGCCAGACGGCTTCGGAACCGGGCCCATTTGGTACCAGACCCGATCAACCCGCCGAAGGCGAAGTCGCGGCTTAGCAACAGGTGGCAAAGCTCGAGGTCCTGGTCATGTGCAGGGGTCATGATAAAATGGGCGGCATCAGGTTCGGCCTGGGACATGGCGGTTGACCAGGGGCCAGCGGCGGCGGTGATTCCGACCGGGCAACTGTCCAGGTATCCGGGACGCGGGTCAGCAAGCACCGTGCGAAACTGCGGAAGCGGGGCAAGGACGCGCGCCAAGGCGCTGCCGACGTGACCCGCACCATAGATCACTACCTGTCTGCTCGGACGCCACATCGCTTCTGCCAGCCACCCGTTCTGAAGGGTGATGGAAAGCGGCGTGTCGGCGATGTCGGCCCGCCGCAGCTTTGCAACAAGCGCGGCGGGCAGGGCCGGGGCGTCGGGGTCGACCTGTCGCAGATAGATGCGCGTGAAATCGCTGCGCAGTTGCTCCAGCGTTTGCCGGTCGAAAACCTCGGTCACCACTGTGACGGCCCCGCCGCAGCATTGGTTCAACGATGGGCCCAAGGCCCGACGCGATACCTTGGCCGCTGGTCCACCCATGAGCATCTCGGCTGCGGCCTTCATGGATTGTAGTTCCAGCTGCCCGCCGCCGATCGTGCCACTGCTGCCGTCCCGCCAAACCAGCATCGACGTACCGGCGGGGCGGGGGGCCGACCCTTTCACCTGGACCAGCACAATCCGGGCCACAACGCCGTGGACGGCGACAGCATCCGCAAGGGCTTCGCGGTCAAAGGGCATTGCGGGCCTTCCCGATGGCGGTCAACACGGCCTCGGCGGTTGCAGGTGCTTGGAGATCTCCGAACCCGTCACCGCAGGCGCTGACGGCATCCGATAACGCCATGAAAGCGGATATCCCCAGCATCAACGGCGGTTCACCAACCGCTTTGGACCGATATACCGTCTGCGCAGGGTTGGGTTGATCCCACAGGGCCACGTTGAACACATCCGGCGTGTCCGAGATGGCCGGTATCTTGTAGGTCGATGGCGCATGGGTCCGCAGCGCGCCCTTGGCATCCCAGACCAGCTCTTCGGTGGTCAGCCACCCTGCGCCCTGGACATAGCCACCTTCGATCTGGCCGATATCGAGCGCCGGGTTCAGCGACGTGCCGGCGTCATGCAGAATGTCAGCGCGTAAAATGCGGTTTTCTCCGGTCAAGGTGTCGATCACCACTTCGGTGACAGCGGCACCATAGGCAAAGTAGAAAAACGGACGCCCGCGGCCAGCAATCCGGTCCCATTCGATTTCCGGCGTCTTGTAATACCCGGTCGATGACAGCGATACGCGGTTTTCATAGGCCGACGCGGCAGCCTGCGCAAAGCTCAGCTGTTCGCCACCGACATTGACCTTGCCATCTGCGAAATGCACGGCATCGGGCCGGGTCTGGTGCCGCTCGGCGAGATGTGCGGCGATGCGGTCACGGATCGTGTCGCAGGCAGCCTGTACGGCCATGCCGTTCAGATCGGTACCGGAGGACGCTGCCGTCGCCGACGTATTGGGCACTTTGCCGGTGTCGGTCGCGGTAATCCTGACAGCCGAGATATCGACGCCAAATCGGCTGGCTGCGATTTGGGCGACTTTCTGAAACAGCCCCTGTCCCATCTCGGTACCGCCGTGATTCAGGTGAATCGAGCCGTCCTGATAGACATGTACCAACGCGCCTGCCTGGTTAAGATGGGTCAGAGTGAAGGAGATGCCGAACTTCACCGGGGTGAGCGCGATACCGCGTTTCAAGACCGGCTGCGCCGCGTTCCATTCGGCAACGGCGGCGCGGCGGGCGGTGTAATTCGACGTTTCGGCCAGGAGATCCGTCAGCGCGTTGATAATGCAATCCTGGACGGGTTGGTGATAGGGCGTGGTCTGTACGTCGCTTCGGGTTTGCACCGGTCCGGTCTGTGACACCGCGGGCGCACCCCGAGAGGCAAGATCGGCCGAGGGGTCAGGCACGCCGCGATTGTCATGCGCGATACCGCTGTTGTCAGGTTGCATCACGTCGGCGTAGTAATTGGCCCGGCGCACCGCCAGCGGATCAATGGCCAAATGCTGCGCGATGTGGTCCATGACCCGTTCGATCCCGACGATCCCCTGGGGGCCGCCGAACCCACGAAATGCCGTCGCGCTTTGCATGTTGGTGCGCAAACGGTGCGACGTAATACGTATGTTGTCCAGATGATAGGCGTTATCCGCGTGCAGCATCGCGCGGTCGGCCACGGGCAGCGACAGATCCATCGCCCAGCCACAACGGGTATAGTGGGTGACATCCAGCGCCGTAATGGCCCCGTCTGCGCCGAAGCCGACGCTGTAGTCGATGCGAAAGTCGTGGCGTTTGCCCGTGACGATCATGTCATCGTCGCGGTCATACCGCATTTTGCAAGTACGCCCCGTCCGCATCGCAGCGACGGCGCAGGCAACGGCAAGCGCGTTGCCCTGACTTTCCTTGCCACCGAAGCCGCCCCCCATCCGGCGGGTCTCGACGCGCACGGCATGCATGGGTTTACCCAAGGCTTCGGCCACTTTATGCTGGATCTCGGTGGGGTGCTGGGTTGAGGATTGCACGACCATGTCACCATTATCCTGGGATTGGGCCAATGCCGCTTGCCCTTCGAGGTAAAAGTGCTCCTGTCCGCCGATATGAATGGTTCCGGTCAAGATATGTGGGGCGGTTTTCAGCGCGGCATCGGCGTCGCCTTTCCGGTAGATGCGCGGCCCATCTTCAAACCGGGAATTGGCGGCAAGCGCATCTTCGATGGTCAGGATAGGGGTCGTTTCGGTAATCTCAACATGCCCGAGCCGTGCAGCATACCGGGCCGCGAGGTGGCTGGTGGCCACCACCATGAAGATGGGTTGGCCCGCATAATGTACCGCCTCTGTGGCCAGCAACGGTTCGTCGTGGTTGGAAGGCGACACATCGTTTTCAAATGGCAGATCCGCGGCGGTAAGTACCGCCACGACACCCGGGGCGGCGGCGACGTCGCGCAGGTCTACCGCGTTGATCGTACCTGCGGCGACCGGGCTGAGGCCAAAGGCAATATGCAGCGCGCTGGCGGGCGTCGGGATGTCATCGACATAGCGGGCTGCCCCCGTCACATGCAATCTGGCGGCATCATGGGGCAGGGGTTTGGCGACGCTCATGCGGTCACCTCGTGCAGGTTGGTTGGCACGCCGTTCATTTCGTACAGATAGCGCAGCAGCAGGTTTTGTGCTGTCAGCAACCGGTATTGCGCCGAGGCGCGCATGTCGGTCAGCGGTTGGAAGTCCATCGGCAGGGCGATCATCGCACGGCGTATGCTGGTCTCGTCAAAGGATTGATTGATCAGCGCCGCTTCGGTCTCCGCCGCACGTTTGGGGATGCCCGCCATGCCTCCGTATGCGATACGGGCATCGGTGATGACGCTGCCTTCGAGCGTGAGGTTGATGCAGCCGCATACTGCCGAGATGTCTTGATCAAACCGTTTGCTTAGCTTGTAACACCGCAGGGTGTCGGGCTGCTTGGGTACCGTGATCGCTTCGACGAATTCGCCCGGCTTCCGGTCCTGCTTGCCGTAGTCGAGAAAGAAATCCTCGAGCGGGAGCGCGCGGCGCGTGTCACGGTACCGCAGGTGTAAGGTTGCCCCCATCGCGATCAATGCAGGGGGGCCGTCGCCGATAGGAGAGCCATTGGCGATATTGCCACCGATGGTCGCGGCATTGCGCACCTGCGCCGAGCCGTAGCGCCGCAGCATCGCACCGAGGCTCGGGTGGAGGGGGGCAAAGTGGGCTTCGAGGTCGGCAATCGTGGTGGTTGCGCCGATGCGCCAGGCGCTGCCTTTGTCACTGATACCGCCGAGGTCCTGGAGTCGGTTCAGAAAAACCATCGGTCCAAGATCCCGGAATTGTTTGGTCACCCAGAGGCCCACGTCGGTAGCTCCGGCAACCAACGTCGCATCGGGATTGTCAGCGTACCAATGGGCCAGATCGTCGGTGGTTTCGGGTTGGCAGGGGCGAGGGGGCTGTCTGCCCCCGTCCGGCTGCGCCGGCCCCCCCGAGGATATTTTGCCATCTGGAATTTTCAGGTCCCTGAGATGGGGCGGTACCGGTGCGGTCTCGGCGGCCCGGGCGGCGCGTATGATAGGGGCGTAGCCGGTGCAGCGGCACAGGTTGCCGGCCAATTGCGTGGCGTGATCGGTTTTTCCGTTCAGGTGATCGGCGGCCATGGTCACGACAAACCCAGGTGTGCAGAAGCCGCATTGGCTGCCGTGATGGTCGATCATGGTTTGTTGCACGGGGTGCAGGGCCCCACCGGGGGCGCTGACGCCTTCGACGGTGGTGACGGATTTGCCATGGATCTGGGGCAGGAACAGGATGCAACCGTTAACGGCGCGGTGCCCCTGCGCATCACTGACCATCACGGAGCACGCCCCGCAGTCGCCTTCGTTACAGCCTTCCTTGGTGCCAGTCAGGCTTTGGGTATCGCGCAACCAGTTCAGCAAAGTGGTGGAAGGGGAGATGTCGGTCAGCGACACGACTTCTCCGTTGAGAAGAAAAGTGATGTCCATAGGGTTCGTTCCGCCGCGGTACCAGGGCCCCTGAGTTGCGCTGCGTTCGATGCGACGTAGAACGCGGTGCGGGCAGATGTCGAAAGAGGCTAGGCGGGCGCGGGGGGGCTTGGCAAGGGGTTTTATGGGGCATCAGCACCAGCAGTCGGCCGTTTGGCGGAAAACCTGATCGGCTGCAACGTCGGGTCTGGTGGCGGGGAGCGCGCTTGGGTAAGCTTGACCAATGGCACAAGCACCCCGATTCATTCACCTGCGCTCGCATTCGGAATATTCGTTGTTGGAAGGCGCGTTGCGGCTGAAAAAGCTGCCCGACCTGTGCAAGGCCGCGGATATGCCGGCACTGGCGCTGACCGATACCAACAACATGTTTGCAGCACTGGAATTTTCTGTTGCGATGTCTGATGCTGGCGTGCAGCCGATCATCGGGTGTCAGGTGGATCTGGCCTATGTGAAGCTTCAGCCCGGGGAAAAGCCCCGCGCGCCCGCACCGGTGGTTTTGCTGGCTCAGTCAGAGGCCGGGTATGAAAACCTGATGAAACTGAATTCCTGCCTTTATATCGACAAGGGCGGGGAGCTGCCTCAGCTCACGTTGGCCGAGCTCGAGACATTGAGTGGTGGCTTGATTTGCCTGTCAGGAGGGGCCAATGGCCCGGTGGGGCATTTGTTGCAGGCTGGTCAAAGGACTGCCGCGGAAGAGTTGGTGAAACGTCTGCACAGCGCCTTTGGCGACCGTCTGTATATCGAGCTGCAACGCCATCCCGGCGAGAGTGGCCTGCCCGAGGCGGAACGTTTGACCGAACGCGGGTTTGTTGAAATGGCGTATGATATGGCGTTGCCGCTGGTGGCAACCAACGACGTCTATTTCCCCAAATCGACGATGTACGAGGCGCATGACGCTTTGATATGCATTTCCGAAGGGGCCTATGTGGACCAGCAGCAGGATCGTCGCCGCTTGACGGATCAGCATTATTTCAAGTCTCAAACCGAAATGCTGGCGCTGTTCGCCGACCTTCCCGAAGCGATCGACAACACCGTCGAGATTGCAAGGCGCTGCGCATTCATGGCCTATCGCCGTGCCCCTATTCTGCCGAAGTTCGCGGATGACGAGATTGAAGAGCTGAAACGGCAGGCGCATGAGGGGCTGAAAAACCGGCTCAAGGTGATCCCCCACGCGACCTCTGTAGACGAATATGAAAAGCGCCTGGATTTCGAACTGGGTATCATCGAAGGCATGGGGTTTCCCGGCTATTTCTTGATCGTTGCGGATTTCATCAAATGGGCAAAGGATCAGAACATACCCGTCGGGCCGGGGCGCGGGTCGGGAGCGGGATCGCTGGTGGCCTATGCGCTGACGATTACCGATCTGGACCCGCTGCGCTATCAACTGCTGTTTGAACGGTTCCTGAACCCCGAACGGGTATCGATGCCCGACTTTGACATCGACTTTTGCATGGATCGCCGGGAAGAGGTGATCCAATATGTGCAGCGCAAATACGGGCGCGACAAGGTGGGGCAGATCATCACCTTTGGGGCGCTTTTGTCCAAGGCGGCGGTGCGTGACATCGGACGGGTGTTGCAGATGCCCTACGGGCAGGTGGATCGTCTGTCCAAGATGATCCCTGTCGAGGGCGTGAAACCTGTCAGCATAGAAAAGGCGCTGGCGGATGAGCCACGCCTGCGCGAGGAGGCCAAGAACGAGGAAGTCGTCGCGCGGCTGTTGAACTATGGCCAGCAGGTCGAGGGGCTGTTGCGCAACGCATCGACCCACGCGGCGGGGGTGGTGATCGGCGATAGGCCGCTGGACGCGCTGGTGCCGCTTTATCAAGACCCGCGGTCCGATATGCCCGCGACGCAGTTCAACATGAAATGGGTCGAACAGGCCGGCCTGGTCAAGTTCGATTTTCTGGGCCTCAAGACCCTGACAGTCATCCAGAACGCGGTAGACCAGATCAAATCTTCGGGCCGTCACCTGCATGTGGCCGCCGACGGGACAGAGCTGTTCGAGCCGCCCGAGGGGCTGATCGACGATATCGCCACCATCCCGCTGGACGACGAGACCTCTTACAAGCTTTATGCCAGCGCCAAGACGGTGGCGGTGTTCCAGGTGGAATCCAGCGGCATGATGGATGCCCTCAAGCGGATGAAGCCGACCTGCATCGAAGACATCGTCGCCTTGGTCGCGCTGTACCGGCCCGGCCCGATGGAGAACATCCCGGTCTATTGCGAGGTCAAGAACGGCCAGCGCGAACGAGAATCCGTGCATCCATCGATTGACCACATCCTGGAGGAAACGCAGGGGATTATTGTTTACCAGGAACAGGTTATGCAGATCGCGCAGGTCATGGCGGGCTATAGCCTTGGCGGCGCCGACCTGCTGCGCCGTGCGATGGGTAAAAAGATCGCCGAGGAAATGGCGAAGGAACGCCCCAAGTTCGAAAAAGGCGCGATGGCCAACGGGGTCGACAAGAAAAAGGCGTCGGAGGTTTTCGACCTTCTGGAAAAATTCGCCAACTATGGTTTCAACAAATCCCACGCCGCCGCCTATGCGGTGGTCAGCTATCAGACCGCATGGCTCAAGGCGAACCATCCGGTCGAATTCATGGCCGGCGTGATGAACTGTGATATCCATCTGACCGACAAGCTGGCGGTCTATTTCGAAGAGGTCCGCAAACGGCTGGAACTGCCCTGGGTGCCGCCTTGTGTGAACCGCAGTGATGCGACGTTCAAGGTGGTCGAGGGCGCGTTGGTCTATGCCTTGGGCGCGCTGAAAAACGTCGGGGTGGAGGCGATGAAGCTGATCACCGAAGGCCGCAAGGTTGACGGTGTGGACAAGCCCTTTGCCACGCTTTTTGATCTGGCGCGGCGGGTTGATCTGAAACGGGTGGGGAAACGCCCGCTTGAGATGCTGGCCCGGTCCGGTGCGTTCGACCAGCTGGACAACAACCGACGCCGCGTCTGGCAGTCGCTGGACGGGTTGGTCAGCTATTCCGCCGCGATCCACGAACAGAAGGCCTCTAATCAGGTGTCGCTGTTTGGCGAGGCGGGGGATGACTTGCCAGAGCCGCGCATCGTGCCCTGCGACGATTGGGAGGCCGCCGAACGCCTGACCGAAGAGTTCAAGGCCGTGGGCTTCTATCTGTCGGGCCACCCGCTGGACGATTACATGGGGCCGATGAAACGCAAATCCGCCACGGGCGGTGTGCCGTTCCTGACGCTGGACGAGTTGACCGAGAAAGTCTCGGTCAAAGGGGCGATGAATGCCCGTCTGGCAGGGATCGTCGCCGGTCGGCAGGAACGTAAATCGGCGCGTGGCAACCGCTTTGCTTTTGCGCAGTTGTCGGACCCGACGGGCGCTTACGAGGTGACGCTGTTTTCGGACACGCTGGAACTGGCGCGCGACCACCTTGAGACAGGATCTAAGGTCGTGGTCATGGTCGAGGCGACGATGGAAAGCGACCAGTTGAAACTGCTGGGCCGGTCCGTGGTGCCGATCGACACGGTGGTCGAGGATGCGGGCAACATGGGGCTGCGGATCTTTGTGGATGATGCGGGGGCTATTCAGGCGGTCGCCGATGTGTTGGCCGGTGCCCGATCCGCTGCACGCAGCGCGGGCAAGGGGCCGGTGCAACTGTGTCTGATGGACCCGACCCTGCCCGGCGAGGTGGAGGTAGACCTCTGCGCCGAATACCCTGTCACCCCCAAGATCAAGGGTGCCATCCGGTCCCTGACCGGCGTGATGGAGGTAGAGGAAATCTGACGCGCCCCATCGGGGCGACGGCAGCTTCCTGGATGGGGCTTCCGATCAATAGTGCGGCGGGCGTTCGTTGCCGATGACAACCCCGTCGGCGCCCGCTGCCTCGCGTTCGCCCTCGCGCTGCATCAGCATATGAACCCGCCGTGTCAGGGTCGCGATCTCTGTCTCCTGACGGGCGACGACATCGGACAGGTCATCCACCGTACGGATCAGATGGGCCATTTGTTCTTCGAGCTTATCCATGAGGGCACCTTGCAGCTTGCGCGTTTGCCGTCCTCCTAACAGGTTGTATGGCGTTCGATAAGGGGGGATGCGTGCCGCAGCGGGGCCGCGTCGCTTGCCCTTGGCGGGGGGTTGGGCTAGACGCGAAGCGCGATATTCAGCCCACAGGATGTGATCCAATGGCCAAGCCAAAAAAGACCCCCCGCCCCAAGGCCGAAACGCCAAAGGGGTTTCGTGACTATTTCGGTGCAGAAGTAACACAGCGCGCCGAGATGCTGCATAAGATTGCGCAGGTCTATCATCGCTATGGCTTTGACGCGCTGGAAAGCTCTGGGGTCGAGACGGTGCAGGCTTTGGGCAAGTTCCTTCCGGATGTGGATCGCCCCAATGAGGGCGTATTCGCGTGGCAAGAGGATGCAGAGGCGGACAAGCCCGGCGACTGGTTGGCCCTGCGCTATGACCTGACAGCACCGCTGGCACGCGTCTATGCACAACACCGCAACGATCTGCCCACGCCCTATCGGCGCTATGCGATGGGGCCGGTCTGGCGCAACGAAAAGCCGGGTCCGGGCCGCTTCCGCCAGTTCTATCAATGTGATGCCGATACGGTCGGCGCGCCGTCGGTCGCGGCCGATGCAGAGATCTGCGCGATGCTGGCCGATTGTCTGGAAGAAGTCGGGATCGACCGCGGCGACTACATCGTGCGAGTGAACAACCGCAAGGTGCTTAACGGTGTGATGGAGGTCGCAGGTGTGCTTGACCCTGCCAACCCCGACAATTTTGCCTACGAGCGCGGCATCGTGCTGCGTGCGATTGATAAACTTGACCGGCTGGGGCTGGACGGGGTGCGCGCATTGCTGGGCGCGGGCCGCAAGGATGACAGCGGCGACTTTACCGATGGGGCAGGGCTGAGCGATGCTCAGGCCGATGTGGTCATGGGCTTTATGCAAGCCAAGCGCGACAGCGGTGCGGAAACCGTCGCGCGGCTGCGTGAACTGGTCGCCGGTTCCGAGACAGGCGCGCAGGGCGTGGACGAGTTGGAAACCATCGCCGATCTAATGGCGGCCGGCGGCTACGGCGCTGACCGCGTGGAGATCGACCCCTCTGTCGTGCGGGGTCTTGGCTATTACACCGGTCCGGTGTTCGAGGCGGAACTGACCTTCGAGATCCAGGACGAAAAAGGCCGGCCACGCAACTTTGGCTCTGTCGCAGGGGGTGGGCGGTACGACGATCTGGTCAAGCGCTTCACCGGTCAGGAAGTCCCTGCAACGGGTGTCTCTATCGGCGTCGACCGGCTGCTTGCCGCGCTACAGGCCAAGGGCCGGATGTCGGCGCAGGCCGAAGGGCCCGTTGTGGTGACCGTCATGGATAAGGCGCGCATGTCCGACTATCAGGCGATGGTTGCCGAATTGCGTCAGGCAGGCATCCGGGCCGAGGTTTATCTGGGCAACCCCAAGAACTTTGGCAACCAGCTGAAATATGCAGACCGCCGCGCCAGCCCGGTGGCGGTCATCGCGGGCGGGGATGAATTCGACAAGGGTATGATCCAGATCAAGGACCTGATCCTTGGTGCGAAAATCGCTGAAAGCGCCACGCTGGAGGAATGGAAAGACCGCCCCAGCCAATACGAAGTGGCGCGTGGGGATCTTGTCTCTAAAGTGCGCGAGATACTGGAGCTGAACCGCTGATGGCCACACGTTCGGAAATACTTGCCAAGGCCAGCGCCCTGCGCGCGCTGTTTGAGGCGCGAGGCGCGATGGTCGTCGACCCGCCGATCTTGCAGCCCGCAGAAACCCTGCTGGATTTGTATGGCGAAGATATTCGTGCGCGGGCGTATGTGACGTCGGATGCGCTGCGTGGCGAACAGATGCTGCGCCCAGACTATACGGTTCCAGTCGTACAAATGCACATGACGCATGGTGCAAAACCTGCGCGATATACCTATGCCGGAGAGGTGTTCCGCCGTCAGGAAAAAGACCCGACCCGCGCAAATGAATACATACAGGTCGGATACGAAGTGTTTGACGACGCCGACCCTGCCGCGGCGGATGCAGAGGTGTTCGCGTCAATTTCGCAAGGACTGAG
>Ga0316207_10003867_pt1 | contig 13517 bp, 12 predicted proteins | sample 6weekpyrite_MG_FD_204943 | JGI IMG/M metagenome (GOLD analysis project Ga0316207, IMG submission 204943) | Microbial mat bacterial communities from mineral coupon in-situ incubated in ocean water Damariscotta River, Maine, United States -... | ecosystem: Environmental > Aquatic > Marine >... | reverse complement strand
GAATTCCATCCAGTAAACGAATTAGAGCACATTAAATAAAATATTGATAGGCATGTTCTAAAATAAGCTATTGATTATTAATAATATTTGAAAAATTAAGATAAATAAAAGCAGAATAAATAATATATAGAAGAAATTATTCGATAAATATATGAATCTAGTCATTTAAATTCTGATTGGTGTGAAAAAAATGATCAAAGGAACGAAGTTAGATGAGAAGGATTAACCACAATCAAAATGAAACCGCTTAAAGCAATGTTATCCACAACCCTTCACAGCTGAAATACGAGAACTGCCATAAGATCGACTGTTTATTTAAGGTAAGTCATTAATTATATTTAGCGGTTTCATTATATTTAGTAGATAGCTTGCTAGCTGAGCTAGCTCACTGGAGACCAGGCTACTTCTTCAAACTCATTGTCGAGGGGAGTTTTTGCGAGATGATTAGTGAAATTACTCAGGGTCTTCTGTGCAATTCCGACTAAAATATCGAGTAAATGCTGTGCTTGATAACCTGCATTGAGGAAATTCTGTATATCCTCGTCATTCGCCCAGCCCCTGTTATCTAGTAACAGGTTGGTAAATTCACGTAAGGCCTGAAGCTTCGAATCAGACAATGGTTTATTTTGCCTGATAGCCGTTACAATTTCAGGGCCAACATTTTTCATACCAGCTATTGCTGTATGAGCAGCAACACAATAAGTACATTGATGATAATAACTGACAGTAAGAAGAACCACCTGTTGTTCAGTTGGAGTAAGGGAAGAATTAGCAAAAATACCAGCGACTGAAAGATAAGCTTCAGTCAATGATGGTGAGGTAGCCATAACACTAATGAGGTTAGGGACAAAACCGAAGTTTTTAGCCGTTAGTTGCATGAGGTCTTTTGACTGATCGGGTGCTGAGTCTAAGGTATGTACTGGGAAGTGAGACATTTTTATATACTCCATTATTGAATGATTGTTCAACTATACTAATTGTTATTGAGTGAATATTCAATAATTAGTAAACTATACAGCTGTCATAAACCGGGAGTGAAAATGGCAAGACCGCCAACTTTTGATCAACAACAGGTGCTAGAAAACGCAATGCAGGTTTTCTGGCGAAAAGGCTTTGCGACAACATCAGTGAAAGACCTGACGGATGTGACTAAATTGCAGCCAGGAAGCTTATATGGTGCATTTAAGAATAAGCGTAAGTTATTTGAATATGCGTTAGATTATTATTATGAAAATCTATATAAAACTGTAGAAGAAGTATTGAGATCAGAGGCCCCCCCGCTTTTAAGAATCAGGCAGTTTTTTGAGAATTTCCTGAATTTAGCCAGGGATGATGTGGATAATAAAAGTTGTTTGCTGGTTAATACGTTAATAGAAGTACCACCAGAAGATGCAGAAATAAAACAACGTATTACGAATATGTTTGAAAAGATAGAAAAACTGTTTGTAGAAGTGTTGTATGAAGCACAGGATGATGGCAGTCTGGCTAATGGGCTTGAACCTGAATCTACCGCTAAAATGATAATGAGTGGAATATTTGGTCTGCAGGTTTACAATAAAATGCAGAATGGAAAAGACGACCTGAGACAAATAGTAAATAACTTATTAAGTGTCATAGAAAAATCATAAATCATAAATAATAAGTAAAATTTTATTCAAATTGAAAATTTAAAATCAAAGCAGATTTAATCATGAACTAAAGCATTGATGATTTCTAGAAATTAAAATGCTGAAGTTTTACTAGTTAACTTAAATATATTGAAAATATAAGTAGAGACAATGAGCAAAGCCATTTTAGATATATCAGGATTACCAAGGTTCAGCGAAATAGAAGTTGCAGATATAGAACCAGCCATAGATAGCCTGATAAAAGAAAATAAGAAAAGCTTAGAAGAATTATTAGATGACGAAAACCTGGATTGGAAGAATCTTTTAGTTGAGCTTGAACAGATAGATAACAGGCTTTCAAGAGTCTGGTCACCCGTAAGCCATATGAATTCAGTTGTAAATACTGAAGAAATTAGAAAAGCACATGATAACTGCTTACCAAAATTAAGTGCATATTCTACTGAGATGTCACAAAATCAGAAATTATATGATGCCTATAATAATATCAATAAAAGTAAAGACTACGATAATCTTAGTAATGCAGAAAAGAAAATCATAGAGAATGCATTGCTTAAATTTAAATTAAGCGGTGTTGCGCTTGATAGTGATGAAAAGAAAAAATTTAAGGAAATTAAAACAAAATTAACAAGCTTAAAGTCAAAGTATGAGCAAAATGTACTTGATGCCACTCAGTCATTCAGGATTCATATAGATCAAAAAACAGAATTAGCAGGACTACCTGGTTTTGTATTAGCTATGGCAGAACAGGCAGCGAGACAGGAAGGATTAAAAGGCTGGGTGTTTACCCTGGATGCACCTTCATTTATTTCAGTGATGACTTATTCAGATAAGAGAAAGTTTCGTGAAGAAATGTATCAGGCATATACAACACGTGCATCCAATAAAGGTCCTAATGCTGGTGAGTTTGATAATACACAGGTAATGGAAGATATACTCAGTGCGAGGAAAGAGTTAGCTGAAATTTTAGGCTTTGCAAATTATGCTGAGGTTTCCATAGCAGATAAAATGGCTGAAACAACAGATGACGTCATTAGCTTTTTAAATAATCTGGTAAAAAAATCAAAACCACAGGCTAAAAAAGAATATGACTCACTTAAACAATTTGCACAAGAAACATGTAATATTAAAAAATTAGAAGCCTGGGATATTATGTATGTTTCAGAAAAACTTAAACAGAAAGAATATGGTATAAGTCAGGAAGAACTTAAACCCTATTTTCCAGCAGATAAAGTGATTGCGGGTTTATTTGAAATAGTCAAAAGACTTTATGGAATAACGATATCAGAGTTGCAAGATATAGATGTATGGCATAAAGACGTTAAATTTTATGAAATTAAAGATGAAAAAGGAGAAGTTAGGGGTCGGTTTTATTTAGATCTTTATACCAGAAATAACAAACGTGGTGGTGCATGGATGGATGAGTGTATTGGCCGAATGAAATGTGGTGATGAAGTGCAGGTACCAGTAGCCTATCTTACATGTAACTTAACTCCGCCAGTGGGTGAAAATCCGGCATTACTGAACCATGATGAAGTAACAACATTGTTTCATGAATTTGGGCATGGCTTACAACATATGCTGACAAAAATAGATTTGCTATTTGTGTCAGGTATAAGCGGTGTTGAATGGGATGCAGTAGAATTACCAAGTCAGTTTATGGAAAACTGGTGTTGGGAAAAAGAAGGACTTGAACTAATATCATCGCATTATAAAAGCGGAGAAGCCTTACCAGAGAGTTTGTATAAAAAATTATTGAAAGCAAAGAACTTTCAGTCTGCGATGATGATGGTACGACAAATTGAATTTGCTTTATTTGACTTCAGACTACATATGGAATATGGAACAGATTTATTTGATGGAATCCAGCAATTACTCGATGAAGTTAGACAACAGGTAGCCGTAGTGATACCTCCGGAGTTTAACCAGTTTCAACATGGCTTCTCGCATATATTTGCCGGTGGCTATGCGGCTGGCTACTACAGTTATAAATGGGCCGAAGTACTTTCTGCGGATGCTTATGCTAAATTTGAAGAAACGGGAATCTTTAACCCTGATACTGGAAAAGAGTTTCTTCATTCAATTTTGGAAACAGGTGGCTCAGAAAAAGCGATGGATCTATTTAAACGATTTAGGGGGCGAGAGCCAGAAATAGACGCATTACTTAAACATAGTGGATTAGTCAGCTAAAATAATAAAAATTAGTAAAGTTAAGTTACATGGACGTAACATATAAGACATATCTCTTAACCGCTAAGAATAAAACTGGTATTTGAAAAGAAACCGCAAATAACACAAATTTATGTTAACTGATGCAACTGAATAATGCATCATAGGAGTTTACGTATATTTATATTAATTTCGGTCACAATTATTTATACCTGGCATAATGCTTGAAACAATATTTGACACCCTTTTTATAAACTAAAATACAGCTTAGTTGATTAATAAAAATTAAAATTTCGATATATTAAGCGAATAATTAATTTAGCTTAAAGCTTCAATGTAGGCGGGTCTATTAAAAAGTTTTTCTACATAATCGGCTAAAACAGGATACTTCTTTAAAGACTTTTTATGCCAGGCCAGAGTAGAAGACAGTAAAATATCTGCAGTTGAAAACGTATCACCAAGTATATAAGGCTTATTTGAAAGCTCATCATTAACAACTTTAACAATGGGATCATAACGATCATTAGCTATTTCAATGGCACTTCTATTTCTTTTCTCTTTAGGCAGTATCCAGCTATGCAGCTGAATTTCCCATAGCGGGGGCTCAAGTGTCGAAGTGGTGAAATATAACCACTGAAGAAATTTCATATAATCCGCTGTTCCGATTTCCGGCTGTAAATGAGACGCTGCGTATTGCTGAGTAATATATTGAGCTATTGCGCCACTTTCAGAAATAGTTACATCATTATCAGTCAAGGTGGGCACATAACCTAAAGGATTAACCTTAAGATATTCAGCTGAATAACCTTCTCCATTGAACAGATCAATATTGACAAGATGATATTGAACATGGCATTCCTCAAGTAACCACCTGATCCTTTGGGCACGTGTTTTAGGTGTGTAATAGAGTGTTAACATAGTTATCCCATTAATGCTTAGATTGAATTAGTGACTTTTATTTTGAAAGTGAGTGTAATCAATAGACTTTAAAATTGCAAGAGACGAGTAACGAAGCTATATTAGTATTATGAAAGATTATCAAAATGCCCCAAGTTTTAAACGATCACCCTGCCCGGTGGCGAATCTCCTGGATATTATTGGAGATAAATGGACATTATTAGTGATCAGGGATATTACCTTAGGGAAGAAAACATACGGAGAATTCGCGTCATCACCGGAGAAAATTCCCACAAATATTCTCGCGGACAGGCTAAAAAAGCTTGAAGCTGAGGGCATTATTAGCAAACAGGCTTACCAGCAAAGGCCTGTACGCTATGAATACCTGCTAACTGAAAAAGGCCAGGATCTGAGATTGCTTATGAAAAGTATGATCACCTGGTCAAATAAACATATACCTGGTACTTATACTGAAGAGCAAATAGCCAAATTTAAAGAAGAAATTAGCACAAAAAATAGCTAATTTGTTTAAAAATTGACTTATATTATCGGTATAATCCCGCTAATTTAAATAATGCTACATTCACTAAGCAAAAGCTCGCCCATATAATGCAAAGAATCAGGTATATACTAGCTTTACTCGCATCACTTCAGCTATTAGGCGGCTGTTCAATGGCGATTGATGCTTTTTCCAGAAATTTAAATCAGGCAGTCATGTCTAATAATGATACACAAACCGTTATGCAAGGCCTGCCCGCCTATCTCATTTTATTAGACGGATTTATTGAAAGTAGCCCGAATGATGAAGATCTCCTGATTGCATCAGCTAAGCTAATGAATGCTTATGCGGGTTTACTAGGCACCCAGATTGCCTTAATGTCAGAAGAAGATGAATATCGACAGGAAAATATTAAAACCCAGCAAAAGAAATTAAACGACAAAGCACTAAAAAGAGCCGCCAAAGCTATTTGCCTGTACGATGATGACTTCTGTAACCTGACTGAAATAAAGTATGCAGAATTTAAGTTAAGATTAAAAGAACTAGACGAAGATGATATCGAATTTTTATATAGTTTAGGTACAGCCTGGGCTGCCTGGCTACAGGTTAATACAGATGACTGGAATGCTACGGCACAACTACCTCAAATAAAATTAATAATGGAAAAAGTTATTGAGTTTGATGAAACCTGGGAGTATGCCGGTGCTCATATGTATATGGGTGTATTAAATAGCATACTGCCCGCCTCACTCGGCGGTAAGCCAGACATAGGAAAGCAACATTTTGAATCGGCTATTAAGCTGACGAATGGTAATAACTTGATGGCGAAGGTGTTATATGCGGAATATTATGCTCGTTTAATGTTTAATAAAAACCTGCATGAAGAGTTAATTGCAGAAGTGCTTACATACCAGGATACTCAATCAAACCTTACCCTGTTAAACACTTTAGCACGTGAAAAAGCGAAAGCATTGAAAGCCAGTGCAGAAGACTATTTTTAAGAAAGAGTAATAATGAAAACGCTAAAAATTTTACTGATATCAATATCACTAACAGTCTGTACAAGTATAGAGGCTAAGACGTTTAAAATTGCGACTAGTGCGCCTGATGGTTCCTTCTGGATGAAACAAATGCGCGCAGGTGCAAAAGAGATTAAAAAACAGACAGATGGAAGAGTTAAGTTTAAATTTTATCCTGGCGGGATAATGGGAACTGAAGAAGTTGCCCTGAAAAAGATAAGAATAAGACAACTACACGGTACAGCGGTATCTCATGGAGTACTTAACTCATTTTATACAGGTAGTCAGGTATATGGATTACCCATGTTATTTAATAGCTTTGAAGAAGTCGATTATGTAAGAAATGTTATTGACCAAAAAATTATAAAAGGACTGGAAAAGGGCGGAATGATAAGCTTTGGGCTGTCTGAAGGAGGTTTTGCCTATGCAATGTCAACTCAACCCATACGAAAAACAGAAGATTTAAACAGTCATAAAGTATGGTCACCTACAAACAATAAACAGGCAGAGCTAACACTTAAATCATTTGGGATTTCTCCAATTCCATTAAATATTGGTGATGTTTTAGCAGGCTTGCAAACTAATCTAATAGATACCGTGGCCATATCTCCAATAGTGGCAATAGCACTACAATGGCATACACAAATAAAATATGTCACTGATATTCCCCTGTCCTATATTTATGCAACCTTACTAGTCGATAAAAAAGCCTTCGAAAAAATAAAAAAAGAAGATCAAAAAATTGTAAGGGGAGTAATGTCTAAAGTATTTAAACGGATTGACGAGCAAAATAGAAAAGATAACGTATCTGCTTTTAGCGCTCTAGCGAATCAGGGTATAGAAGTATTATCACCCGACCCTAAGACGCTCGATATCTGGTATAAGAAGGGTGAAAAAGCTAGAGGTATAATTAAGTCACAAGGAATAATGTCAGATAATATGTATGAAGAAGTTACTAAACTCCTGAATGAGTTTAGAAAAAAACAAGAGACATTAGGTGCAGCAAGATAATCAAAAAAATAAGTACATAGTATGGGTTAATCAATTGGAAGACTCTATTGTCATACTATTACTTGCCACTATTTTATTATTTGCAATCAACCAGGTTTTATTACGAAATTTTTTTGATAGTGGAATAGTCTGGAGTGAAAATCTGCTAAGAGTTCTTGTGCTCTGGCTTGGTTTAGCAGGTTCATTAGTCGCAACGCGTCAGGCAAAACAAATAAGAATAGATGTACTTTCGCAGTATATACCTAAGAAATATAAGCCTTATATAAAACGCTTAACATTATTATTCACAGCAATTATATGTCTTATAATAAGCTACTTTAGTTTTGAATTTACGATACTTGAATATCAGGCTTCAAGTATTGCCTTTGAAAAAGTCCCAGCCTGGTTAACAATCCTCATTATCCCAATTAGCTTTTCAATAATGTCATTGAAATATGTCATTCAGTTATTTTTAATAAAATCATCTGGTAATAAATAATAATGATTACAGTGCTAGTTATTATTGTACTTATATTGCTAGCATTAATGGGGGCACCATTATTTGCGGTCATCGCAGCTGGTGCACTCTATGGGTTCTATATTGCTGATATAGATCTGCAGGTTATTGCAATAGAACTTTATAGAATTGCTGAAACGCCATTGTTAATGGCATTACCACTGTTTACATTTTCTGGGTATATATTAAGCGAAAGTAAAACTTCGCATAGAATGCTCGAATTAATTCAGTCATTAGTAGGCTGGTTACCGGGTGGATTAGTAATATTCGCATTTATTGTGAGTGCGTTATTTACAGCATTTACGGGTGCATCCGGTGTAACGATTGTTGCCTTAGGCGCACTATTATACCCAGCACTTAAAAAGGCGGGCTATACAGATAAATTTAGTTTAGGAATGGTGACCGCATCAGGAAGCCTGGGTCTGTTATTAGCACCTTCCCTGCCTTTAATTCTATATGGAATTATTGCCCAGCAAATGGATCTCGAAGTTGAGTTTTCGATAAACGATTTATTTATCGCAGGTTTGATGCCAGCTGCTTTAATGATAATTGCTTTGTCTGTCTACTCTATCGTAAAAAATGGACAGTTTCATATTAAGACACAGGAGTTTGACTTAGCAAACTTAAATAAATCAATATGGGCAATGAGATGGGAGTTACCTATGCCTGTATTACTGATAGCGGGCATATATGGTGGATATTTTGCGGTATCAGAAGCAGCTGCAATTATCGCGATTTACGTATTGATCATTGAGGTACTTATTTATAAAGAAGTATCATTTAAAAAATTAAAAGCTATAACCATAGATTCAATGACAATGGTTGGTAGTATATTATTAATACTTGCGGTATCACTCGCTTTAACTAATGTTTTTGTAGATGCTGAAGTTCCTACCAGTATATTTGAGTTTATTAAGGAAAATGTAGATAGTAAGCTATCTTTTCTGATTCTTTTAAATCTATTTTTACTGTTTATAGGAGCAATACTCGATATATTTTCAGCACTTGTAATAATTGTTCCGCTAATACTACCTGTCGCAATAAGCTTTGGCATACACCCTGTGCATCTTGGAATTATATTTTTAGCAAATATGCAGATAGGCTATTTAACACCACCCGTAGGGATAAACCTGTTTATTTCGAGCTATCGATTCAGCAAGCCTATTGCTTATATATATAAATCCAGTTTTCCATTTATGCTAGTACTATTAATCGTATTGCTGGTAATTACCTATGTACCAGAGCTAAGTATGTATTTTATCTAAAATTAAATTTTAGTTTAGTATGTTAATAATGCCTGGCGCATGTTTAGAATATAATGGCATTGTCATCCCTGCTTTTGCATTAATATACGTTGGGTCAGATATAGTATATTTTTTACCTTTATATAAAACTGAATCTCCAGAAACTCTGCTAGAGAAATTTACGGCGGTAGCAATGTGTCCCGGGTAATCCAGGCCAATTACATTTAATCCCAATAAATTATGTACTAACCACGCAAAAAATACTGAGCGATCTTCACAATCAGAATACGGATAATGCAAAGTCTCTTCTGGAAATAGGTAATTCTCAATGCCGAACTGTTGTTGATCTGTTTTATACCTGAAAGCGGTTTGTACAAACTTTAGTAATAAATTAACGGCCTCTTCTTCTGACTTACCTTCTACTAAGGGTTTTAACTGGTTCAGGATAGGATTTGCTGTGACACTATTAACAGATGAATTGAAATACATCTGTATGTCCATCTGCGGATATGTTTGAAGATACTTAACGGTTTGGGTGTCATAACTGGCAGCAATTCGATAGTGCTTTTTATTAAAATCAAAATCAAGATACCGATCTTTTTGCTGACGCTGGGTTTTAATTGACTTATCTAAACGCATATCTAGCTTATGAGTAGCATCTGGATAGTGGCCATTGTAGGTAAAAATACGGCCAGGTTTCTGTTTTATGCCATCGAAGCTGAGTGCATAGTAACGAATATTATCGAATATAAAATACGGAGCTTCATATAACTGCTGTCTTGAAGAAAGTAACAGATAAATATAATTTCGATCGTAGGCAATGCGTGAATTAAAGCCTGCCTTGGTAAGAAGATACCAGGTAAATACAGACTGGTCATTCCTGTTTCCTGGGTGTAATCGTTGGGCAAGCGTATGAGTTAGTAGAACAAAGCCCCAGTCATTAAGTGCTAAAGGTTTTTTTTGAGCAACGAGCTGCTTTAATAAAGAGTCATAATTTGCCAGGCTCATAGAAGACCATATCGAACTAATTGTTTTTTCATTAATTGGTCGAGTTGCACGAACGATTAACTTTGGGTCATAATAAAAATTTAGCATATGACCGTAAAAGTTAAAACTCACTTTACGACCGGGTAATCTTTTGTCGGCTAAAGTGGGAGTTCGAGGCTTTTTAACTGGCTCACTCAATAAAGGTTTAACTTTAACAATGACTGGTTCTGTAACCGGTTTCTCAACAGTAGGTTCTTTTGAGTCAGGTACTTCAGAGGTCGGTATATCTGGTGCTTTTGGTATGCGTACGGGCTTAGGCTTATCATCTCGAACCAGGCCCTGAAAAGTTTGCATCTCTTTCCACTGATCTTTAAGAAAACCAGTAAATTCTTTATCACGTTTATCTCTGTATTCTTTAAAACTTGTTGTTTCAGTATCTAGCCATTTCTGAAATTCAGAAGTATTCGCAGCAAGGTTGTCGCCTGGGAGAGTGAGTAGAGCTAAGAATAAAGAGACGGAGCTGGATATAATGCGCATACCAAATCCTTGTATGATAGGAGAAACAGTTAAAATATTAAGATGCACATCCTTGTGCATATTGGTATTCCAGTGAAACGACAGAGTTTAGTTTACATTCATTTTTGAGATTTCAGCGGCGAGTTCATCCTGGCCTTTTTGCGCCTTAAACTGTTGCCATAGTGCGCGTTCATTTTTCATACTGGTTTTCAGGGCATTTTCAGTGGCTCTTTGTACGCTTGCCTCATCCATACCGACCAGAACATAAAGACTACCGCCAGGGCTCTTACGGGTTTTAATAACCTTGGTACCCACTAGCGTTTCATTTGTAATCTGTTTTGTTACCGATGTCATAACCTTATCGACAGTTTCTGTATCAGCGGCACCGGTTGTTTCTACATATTGTTTAATCATATTTCGGACCTGCACCTGCATATTTTGAGCAAGTGAAACTCGGGCATTCGTCGCGGCCATGGACTTCATGAAATCGTGTCCGGCGCCGGATTTTTCAGCAGAGCCGACAGATGAAACTTCAATACCCTTAACAGGCTCATCACAGACCCAGCCAGGAGCTGCTGTTCCGGGGGCATCTGGGAAAACACAATCTGCTACCTCTCGTTTTTTTTCACCACAACCTGCTAACAAAGCAGACATCGCAATACCGGTTATAAGGTAAGCAGCCTTTTTCATTGTTGTATCTCCGTCTAGATTTAAGTAAGTAAGGGTCAATTTTGTAATGTTAGTAAGATAGCTGAGAAATTGTTGTTAAGCAATCCTGATTATACGCGTAATGCGACGTGCAAATAAAAAATTCCCCTGCAAAACCCTGGTTAAAAAATAAACAATTAGTAAAAATTATGACATCAATAAATAAATTCTATTTCCCAATAAAGACAAGTTAGTCTGATAAGCTAGAGGCTGCAACACACTGGTTTCTGCCATTTTTTTTAGCTTTATATAAGGCCTTGTCAGCTCTTTCAAATACCTGTGAAATGGTATCATCTTCATTAAAACTACTAACTCCGCAGGATACGGTAATGGTAACTGCCTCACCGTGGTTATGAAAGCCGCAGGATTCGACCTGCTGGCGAAGGTCGTTAACTAAACGAATGGTTTCTTCCTGCCGAGTGCCAGGTAATAACATGACAAACTCTTCTCCACCATATCTGGCAAGAAAATCAGTTGCACGAATTCGTTTAAAGAGTAACTGAGCGACCGTTCTCAGGACTTTGTCACCCGCCTTATGCCCAAATGTATCATTAACTTTCTTAAAAAAATCGATATCCCAGATCGCCAGACTTAAAGGGTTATCAAATCGTTTCCAGCGTGATACCTCTTCTTCAATTTTTTTATCATATGATAATCGGTTTGGGATGCCGGTTAATGTGTCAAACATTGCCTGTTTGTTCTTTTCGATAACAACTTTTTTTAGTGTTTCTGATTCATGTTCAAGTGCCTGCATACGCTCATGCATTGAAATAATTTTTTCCTGTGAGCTGGCGATACGTGCATTTTCGTTTTCACGATAAAGCTTAATGTTATTTGAAATAGTATCCAGGCGAGTACTAACGGCCTGCTTAAGGCTTGTTAGTTCAGTCGCATTCTCAACATCAGTTCGAAACTCATTAACATGTATATTTATACTTTGATCAAAGCTTTTCCCTTCGGACTCAGCATTTTTTAAAATAGAGGTTTCAGATTGTAAAAACTGATCCATGGTTTGCAGTCTATCTGTAACCTGCTGCAAAAAGTTTTCGAACTCATGTTTTTCCTTTTGCATATAGCGGCGGATAGAATTAATTAAAGCGGCAACATCTTTTAATAGTTTTTTCCAGTCAGCAGGCTGAGTATCTTTCTCAAGACGGAGCTTCATTTTATCTGCCTGATTTTGTAATTCAGCAGGTACAATGAGTTGTTCTAGAAGCCTGATAAGTAGTTCCTGGATGGAAGGTTGTAAAGACGCTTCAGTAGCAGGATTATTTAAAGGTTCTTTATTAATAGAAGAGTTAGCGGTGTTTGCGCCAAGTTCAGTGAGTATCAATGAAAGTTGATCTGTTAGTTTATCAAGTTCAGATTTATCCTTTGCTGCATTTGCATTGATACGTAAAGCAGCAATTTTCCCGTTTGGAGATTCCTCTCGGTCGAATTTATCAAGCAGTTGAACAAGACAGGTTTTATAGGTGCTTAAATGATTTGTATCAGGCTCAACTGAGCTTTCTTCTTCAACAGGCCATTGCTTAATAAGCTTTTCAATATCAGTTAAAATAATGTGTAGCGTATTTTCGGTTTGTGCCTGTTCGAGTTGAGGGATCTGCTGTGAAACAGGCTTAGCAATAGAGTCTGGCCAGGGAATTGTCTGTAGCATTTGACTCAAAATAGAAGCAATAAGTGTAATATTAAAGTCCGTTTCCTGAGAAGTGCTGGTTACTTCAACGGTTGTATTTTTACTGTCACTAGAGTGGAATATACGATCGAGCAAACCAGGTTTATTACTGGTGTCATCGTCTATATTATTCTGGCTTGAAACTTGAGTTGCCGATTTAAGTAGCTTAACGACCTCATCTAAAAGCTCATCACGTTGTTCATCACTGGCTTTTTGTAACTTCTTTAAAAGTTTTTTCCTGGGCTTTTCTAAAGTATCAGGAAGTTTAAGTCTGGAAACTAATTCATGGAGAATGCTAACTGAAGTTGACTCGGGTTCTGTGTGTCTTTCTTCAAGCTGAGTGAGTATGCGTGAGATATCATCAATAATTATCTCTACATTGTCACGATTAATATTGGATTTAATAGAAGAGCGTAAATCACTTAAATGCCTGTCAAGCGTAGAATGCTGGCCTTCTGCTGCCAGGCTTAGCCGGCCGATTGCACGTTTAAGTGTTGTTTCTAATGCTTCCCAGTCATTCTCTTTTCTTTCCAGCCGGTCAAGCTGGTCGTAATATTTCTGTTTCCACTGATCTATGCCCTGCTCATCTGCCGACATAATGATATTGCCCTGTTCAAATTATTGAGAACTTCTCCAATATGCCTGAGTAAACGAGTACAGGTTATTATAAG
>Ga0316207_10003866_pt1 | contig 13517 bp, 15 predicted proteins | sample 6weekpyrite_MG_FD_204943 | JGI IMG/M metagenome (GOLD analysis project Ga0316207, IMG submission 204943) | Microbial mat bacterial communities from mineral coupon in-situ incubated in ocean water Damariscotta River, Maine, United States -... | ecosystem: Environmental > Aquatic > Marine >... | reverse complement strand
ATGGGGTGTGGGAACAGGTAAGTTCAAAGTTACCGAGTAATTATGAAAAGTTTAGGATATAAGCGCAATAAACCAGGACGAGGCTTGTGCCCCTATAATGCACTGACCTAAATATATTTTCGTAAACAACTAACCATAACGACAGTTAATGAAGTCCAATCCAGAAAAGCTAGTCAAAAAACACCAGCAACTAACCCATACAGATAGGGCTAAGGTTGTTTCGCATGTGCAACGAGCCCAGGATGACTGGATCCTGAATACAGTTATGATTGAAGATTGCGAGGTAGCTTTTAAATACAAACGCAAGAAGGTTTACAAAAGCCTTGAAGGGCAGCGCGTTAACCTGACTTATTATCGCGACAAAGAATCAATTGCCGGAATGGAATTTGAATTCATGAAGGTCGTAAGAATAAAAATTTCTTAAATCTCCTCTTTGCTAAATATTTTCTGCCCATAAAATCAATAACTTGAACCAAGTCAGTCACACCTGCAAATAAGCCTCAATCGATAAGCATGATGTCCCACTCCAACGGACCAAAGACCTGAACCACATCACGATAGATCAGCTGATTCCCCCAATAGGCTTCCAGGTAATAGGGTTCCCGATGTGGCGGGACATCATACAGAATATACCTGCCCCAACCATCACTATAGGCTGGCGCACTTCGTCCATAGACTGGATGAAACATCGACACAACGATACCGGGCACAGGTTGATCATAGGCATTTATTACAGTGCCGAAAACACTATAGCCTTGGGCCCAGGCACCTTGCGCCAGCAACATGAACACAGCCATAAGCATAAAATTTAGTCGCTGCTTCATAACGGGCCTCCTGCACCAAAACTTCCACCTTCACTCATGGGCGGCGCCTCCACCCCTTCTTTCAGCTCAACAATACGCGCTGGATTCGGTTTAACTTTTTCCGTGGCCTTGGCCAGAGTGACACTGCCAAAATCAACACCACGCTTCAGCTCACTTCGCGCAAAAGATTTGTAATGGGGTTTATAACCTGGCGCACTAACCACCACCCAGAGCACGTCCAGCTGCGGCCTCACCACTTGGTGCACCCGCCCCTCGTGCGTGTTGACCGGCCATTGGGACTGCAGCAGAATGGTCACCTTCTCGTCCACATTCACGGCGTTACCGCGCACTTCAATTGCCGTTGCCGCCATGTCTTGACCATAATAGATCGATAGCGCTACGAAACAGAGACCGATAACAAATAATCCCAACGCCGGATTACGGGTTGAAAGCTTGAGCTCATTTTGAAACATCTCGAAAGTCAGGGCCGGGTCTTTGGAGGCCACTTCAAGCCTTATCGCCCCCTTGTACAACAATACGATGCCGCCAAACACCATAATAATTCCACACAGGATTGCCCCGATAATGGCGTAATCATAGGTACCCATAAACAAACTCCCTTTTCTGGATCTAACCGCCAGCCACCGTTGCAATGACATGGCAAGATGCTGGCAGCGGCATCTCTATTTTTTTATATCTACCTTTAAGACTAGCACAGCAAATAGCACAGGCCAGACCTGAAAATTCTGCCGCAGCGTCTTGTGCTGCTAAGCTAATATTTTGACCCTATCTGCCGTTAAATAACATACCAACAATATATATCTTTGTGCTTCAGATACTCGGGCTAACAGTATGTCTATAGATAAAACTCTCTACGATCGTCTGGGCGGCAAGGCCACTCTGGAACGTGTTCACAAAACCTTTTATGACATGGCCTTCGCTCATCCGTGGCTAAGAAAGTATTTCACCGACAAACCCCAGCTTGCACTGGAAGGACAACAGACCGACTTCATGAGCTACCTAATCGGTGGACCTAACCGCTATACGGGAAAAACACCCAAGATGGCCCACCAACACATGGTGATAACCGAAGAGCTATTTGAGGTCAGGCGGCAACTATTATCTGACGCCATCAAAAAGGAAAAGATTAGCGATAAGCTAAGAGAAGAATGGCTGGCCGCTGATAGCACCTTGAAAAGAGCCTTGGTAAAAAAATCAGCAGCGGACTGCCAACGCGCTTATGCCAACCAGGAAATTCTGGATTTTAAAAACCCAGCTCAACGATAGTTTTCGGGCAATAAAAAACGGCGACGCTGTTGCAAGCGCCGCCGTTCATTCAAGCTAAGCTAGTTACGTACGGCTTCCACTTCGATATGCAACTTCATTTCATCACCTATCGCTGGCAGCGCATAGGTCACACCAAAGTCTGAGCGTTTGAACTTGCCCTCGGCATCAAAGCCACAAACATAGGTGCCTTTTTTCATTGGATGGTCACCGCAGTTGATACTTTCAACCTTCAACGCCACTGGCTTGCTGACACCCATAATGGTCAGGTTACCTTCAACCTTGGCGGTTTTATCTTTGTTGATAGTGACCTTGCTAGATTTATAGGTGATCTCAGGAAACTCGGCGGCATTCAAAAAATCAGGCGAGGTCAGATGATCATCACGCTTTTTCATTCCAGTGCTGACCGAGGCTGCATCGATAGTGATATCCACTGAACCGGTATTGTTGGCCCAGTCGATATTCAATTTGCCTTCAGTCTTATCAAAACGACCATGCATGGTTGAAAAACCCAAATGGTTGATCTCGAAGTTGGGATAGGTGTGAAATGGATCAATAGTGTAACTCTCGGCAGCCTGGGCCGACATTGATGCCATCATGGCAACGGCTAAACAAACTTTACGCATAAGTATTCCCCTCTCAGTTAATAAAAAACATCTTTAAAGCGGTGGTGCACCTGCCTCTCGCCAGGTTAAAAATACTGCCAAGGCGGCGGGCAGCAAGGTAATCAAAACCGATATAACTATATGTAACAGGCGCGGCATGTTGGCCGACAAGGGTATACGCGCCATGACTGGAATCAATGCCAGCGATATTAAGCAATACCACGGCAATTTAGCGTAGACCACCGCCCCCAGTCCCAGCAAGGCAAGAACCGCCACTAACGGCACCAGCATAATTGAACCAGCCACTATTGGCTTGCCTATAATCTGTAGAAACAAACGTGCGCCAACTGCTGCGGCGATGGCCGAACCCAGCTGGCCATATAAGGCCGTTGCCCCCAGCAGTGCAGACAAACCTGTGCCCAAACTCAGGGCAAATACAACGCTGTCGGCCTGCAGTGATTTGTGCCGCAAAGCTTCACAAGAAACCACCAACCAGGCGACATAGGTCGGCCCGGCGATGGCCAGGGCCCACAACTGCCAGCCATCAAAGGCGCGAAAACGCGGCCACACTATCCACAAGGTTGCAGCCACAGCCGCCACAAACAATAAAGCTGGCGTAATGCGCCGCCAGGGCAGCAGGTCCAACACCATTCCCAAAATTACAGCGCCGCCACCCAGCAACAAAATTTTGCGATGGCTACTTAAAGGAAAAAACCTGAAATCAGTGAGTAGATAAACACTGGCGGCAAAACCGGCAACGGCAGACAGCCCGGCCCAAACCCAACCATGCGGCCGCAGAATAACCGCCACCACCAGACTAACCACAAATGGCAGCAATGCAGATTGAAACAGGGGGTTGTTTAGCAGTTCGTCCATGCAGGCCTTTGATGATGAGTATCAATGGGGCATCAGCATAACAAGATAGTTCAGCTGGGAACTACTGACATTTTGTGAGGGATTATTTTTTACGTTCGACGATTTCTTCAGGCTGACCGGTGATCTCGGTCATGGCCTGAGCAATCCAGTCTTCGGCCATCCGGTTAATCTCGGGTGCCTTATGCGCCTTGCTATCAATCACCGGGCCAATCTTGACCTTGATCACACCGGGCTTTTTGAGAAAACCATGTCGCGGCCAAAAATGGCCGGCATTATGCGCAATCGGCACCACTGGGTGGCCGCTCTTCTCCGCCAGCATTGCACCGCCAAAACCAAACTTGCGCATCTTGCCCGGGGCCATGCGTGTGCCCTCGGGAAAGACGATCAACCAGCGACCTTCATCGAGACAAATCTTGCCCAACTCGACCAATTGTTTCAGTGCCTTGCGCCCTGAGGCCCTATCAATGGCGACAGGTTTTAACAAGGCCAGACCCCAACCAAAAAATGGTACTCGCAGCAGCTCACGTTTTAACACCCAGGTCTGCGGCGGCAGAAAACACTGCAGGGCATAGGTCTCCCAGGTGGAGGCATGTTTGGCAAAAACAATCGCCGACTCTTTGGGTAGATTCTCCAGCCCTTCCACTTCATAACTCAGGCCGCAGGTCAGTTTCAGCCACCAGATATTAAAATGGGCCCATTGTGAGATAAAGCGATAACGCGTCTCGAATGAAAACGGGAAGGTAAGCAGTGCCAGCGACGCAAACAGCACCGCGGACAACACCATGCTGACAAAATAAATTGCTGAACGAAAATACTGCATTAGACTTAACCTTCTTCCAGCAACAACATTTCAACCACGGCGGCCAGATCATCAAAAACCGGATAAGCGAGACTATCACCTAGCTTAGCGATGGTACGTTCACCCTTGCCAGTACGCACCAACAACGGTCGCGCACCCACCGCCTCGGCCACCTGCATATCACGCAAGGAATCCCCCACCACCGGCACCGCTTTCAAGTCAGTACGCAGACGCGCGGCAACATCTTCCAACATCCCCGGCTTGGGCTTGCGGCAATCACAGGCTTCATCCGGACCATGCGGACAATACAACACCGCATCGATTGATCCACCGGCATCGTTGACCAGCTTGTGCATTTTGTCATGCATTTGATTCAAGGCATCAAGATCAAAATAACCACGGGCAATGCCCGATTGATTGGTGGCCACCACAATGCGGTAGTCGTTCATCGATAGCTTGGCGATTGCCTCAATGCTGCCGGCAATCGGCTGCCACTCATCCACAGACTTGATGTAATCATCAGAGTCTTGATTGATAACGCCGTCGCGGTCGAGGATAATCAGCTTCATGACTTAACTTAGCTTTGCAACTGTGACACATCGGCCACCTGCAAAAACAGGTGATGCAGACTGTTGAGCAGGGCCAGGCGATTCAGCTTGATCTGCTCATCATCGACCATAACCATGACCTCATCAAAAAAGGCATCGACAGTTTCTCGTAGTTCCGCCATCTGCTGCAGGGCACTGGTGTAGTCGAACTTTGCCAACGCGGGCTTGACCGCTTCGCTGACTGAAGCGATACGCTCAGCCAGGGCCTTCTCTGCAGTTTCCTGTAGTAGTGACGCATCCACTGCCGCAGCAACCTCAACACCAGACTCAATCGCCTGACGCAAGATATTGGCAGCACGTTTGTTGGCCGCAGCCAATGCTTCAGCCCCGGCCAACTGACGAAAGGCATTCACAGCACGAACACGCTGATCAAAATCATAAGGCTGGGTTGGCCGCACCACAGAGACGGCCTCAAACACATCAACCGAGATACCTGCATCGGTGTAGTAGACACGCAGACGTTCTATGATGAAGTTGAATACTTTCTCCAATGTCTCTGGATGCAACTGCCGCTGTTTAGAGCCGAAATTCTGATAACAATTTTCTGTCTGGCCAAGAATTGATTTCAGATCAAGATTCAAATCCCTTTCAATAATGATGCGTACAATACCGAGCGCCGCGCGACGCAGGGCAAACGGATCTTTACTGCCTGTCGGTGGTTGACCAATATCAAAAATACCCACCATGGTGTCGATCTTGTCGGCAATCGCTACGGCCTGACCCACCGCAGCCTGTGGCAATTCATCACCGGCAAAACGCGGCATGTACTGTTCATCCATGGCTGTGGCCACGGCAGCGGTCTCGCCATCATTGTTGGCGTAGTAAGCCCCCATAATGCCTTGCAGCTCGGGGAATTCACCAACCATCTCTGACATCAGATCGCACTTGGCCAACTGACCAGCGCGAAAGCCATCGGCCTTGTCGGCGCCCAGCTGTTCGGCAATAAAACCCGCCAGGGCGGCGATGCGTTCCGACTTATCAAAAACAGTGCCTAGGTCTTTCTGGAAAACCACGTTTTTCAGCGCTTCACGATTATCTTCAAGCTTGTGTTTGCGATCCTGATTCCAGAAAAATTCGGCATCTGACAGACGTGGACGAATCACCCGTTCGTTACCAGCACGTACGGCGCTGATGTCCTTGCTGTCGATATTGCTGACGGTGATGAAGTTGGGCATCAACTTACCGTTGCCGTCGACCACATGAAAATATTTCTGATGGCCTTTCATGGCCGAGATCAGCGCCTCTGCTGGCACGTCAAGAAATTCCGTTTCAAACGAACCCGCCACCGCCACTGGCCATTCGACCATGCCGGTGACTTCATCCAGCAGGGCCGCGTCGATAATCGCCTTACCACCCAGCTTGGTGGCGGCCTCTTGAACCTGACCACGCACTGCTTCACGTCGATCATTAAAGCTGGCAACGACACGACCCTCGGTTTGCAGCAGCGGCGCATACTCAGACGGCTGGTTGATGGTGATCTTTTCAGGGTGGTGAAAACGATGCCCGCGCGTTTCACGACCCGACTGCACTGCCAGCATTTCTGCGTCGATGACTTCATCACCAAACAACAGCACCAGCCAATGCACCGGACGGACAAACTCGGCCGCCAGGTCACCCCAGCGCATCCGTTTAGGGATCGGCAATTTTTCCAACGACTGCTGGACAATAGCCGGAATCAATTCTTGCGCTGGCTGACCTTTCTCTTCGGCGCGATACACCAGCCAGCTGCCCTTGGCTGTTTCCAGGGTTTCCAGCTGTTCAACTTCAATGCCACATGAACGGGCAAAGCCCTGCAGTGCTTTAGTCGGCAAGCCGTCATTATCATAGGCCGCCTGCACCGCTGGACCACGGCGTTCGATTTGCTTGTCAGCCTGGGCCTCTTGCAAGGCCTCAACCACGATAGCCAAACGCCGTGGTGCGGCATAACTATGCACGTCAAGGTGCTTCAGGCCAACTTCCTTCAGGCCGTCGACAACACCCTTGGTAAATGCGGCCGACAATTTTGACAGCGCCTTGGGTGGCAGCTCTTCGGTGCCCAGCTCAACCAGAAAATCACGTCTATTCATCAGGCCTTCCCTCCCTGCTTCGATCCAGCTTTCAACATGGGGAACCCCAGTGCTTCGCGGCGTTCGTAAAAGGTTTCTGCCACCGCCTTAGATAAAGCACGAACCCGACCGATAAATCGAGCCCGCTCGGTCACCGAAATGGCATGACGAGCATCGAGCAAGTTAAAGGTGTGTGATGCCTTGACCATCTGCTCATAGGCGGGCAACGGTAGGCCAGCCTCGATCAGTTGCTGACTCTCAGCTTCACAGGCGTCGAACCACTGAAACAGGGCATCTGTATTGGCGTGCTCAAAGTTATAAGTCGATTGTTCAACTTCATTCTGATGAAAGATATCGCCATAAGTAACATCACCGTCGGGGCCGTGGGCCCAAACCAGGTCATAGACGCTATCGACACCCTGGATATACATGGCCAGACGCTCAAGGCCGTAGGTAATCTCACCGGTCACCGGCTTGCACTCCAGGCCGCCAACCTGCTGAAAATAGGTGAACTGAGTCACTTCCATCCCATTGAGCCAGACTTCCCAGCCCAGCCCCCAGGCACCCAGGGTGGGTGATTCCCAGTTGTCTTCGACGAAACGGATGTCGTGCACCAGCGGGTCGAAGCCAAGCATCTTCAGCGAGCCGAGATAGAGTTCCTGAATTTCCAGCGGCGATGGTTTGAGCACTACCTGAAACTGGTAGTAATGCTGTAGGCGATTAGGATTTTCGCCGTAGCGGCCATCGGTAGGGCGGCGCGAAGGCTGGACATAGGCTGCGCGCCAGGGCTCGGGGCCGATGGAACGCAGAAAAGTAGCAGTATGAAAAGTGCCGGCGCCAACTTCCATATCGTAAGGCTGCATGACGACGCAGCCCTGCTCTGCCCAATAACTCTGCAGCGCCAGGATCAGGCCCTGAAAGGTAGAAAGATCACAATCGGCAGTCATACTGCCTTGATTACTGGCAACCAAGGTATCCCCTTCGAAATACTTAAAAATCAAAAGGAGGGGATTATACCCTCTGGCCATCAGAGATTGCAGCCAGATTGCAGCTAAGCCGATTACATCCGCAGTTCCAGGCCAAAATTAATGGCTGATGACTCCCAGTTCACCTCGTTAAGCCGAGTCTGTTCAGTGCTTCCATCCGAAAAATAGGTGACATCCAGACCGGCTCGCGTTTCCCAGCGACCATAATCAATGCCAAAAATCCAAAACCAATTTTTTGAATAATCAACCGGCGAATGACCATTTAGAGACAAGGTAAAGCCATGCCCCCTGCCACTCGGCATCATAATCGCTGTCTAAACCAGGAAACGCGCCATCCGCCGGTATGGTCTGAAAAGCGTCGGTTGTCTGTAGATCCTGCATATGAATAGAGTAGCCAAGCATCGGCATCAAGTAGCTGCTAAATTTACGCCGCCTATCAGAGGTATCAAACTTGCGGCCAAGGCCAACACTGACATCAGCAAGCTCGCCGCCGCCAGCATTGTTGGATCTGGAAAACTCACCATTGCGATTATCATAAAAATAATCTGAATCCTGGTTATCGCCCTTGACGACTTCACCGTATGAAAGGTTTCCCCTGAGATAAAACCCCGTCAGATTGGCATCTATGCTGAGTTTGAACTGAGGGGTTTGTAAACGGGTCCACTGAAGCTCAGACAAAATACTGGGGTTTTGACCATTAATATCACCGGCAATATTCCAATCGAGGTTATCGACCCGATAACCCAGCTGCAGCGCTGTCGATAGGCTGGACCCGGCCACCGCCAGACCGGTCACACCGCAACCAAGCACTACACCCAATATAGACCTACACACCACTACCTCTACACGACCACAATTCAAGCGAACACATCATACATACAATCACTGAGTAGAATAAGACTTGCTCAAGGGGCCTAAATAAATTGCCGATACCCTTAATAAGTGACCTAAAACGGTGGATCTAATGCCATGAACAATATCGTTATTGAGCCCACAACAACCGCCCAATGGCAGACCCTGGTCTGCGAGGCCGAAGCCAGTGCAAACCTTCAGCTCAATGAAACCCTGGAGAGCTACCTGGTCTTTACCCTGATGCGCTTCACGCAACGGCCGGAGCTGACCAACAGCATCATTGCACTGGAGTTTCTCGATAGCATTCAGAACCAGGGCCAGCAACAACACGAGCAATTACGCGATGTTGGTGACAAATGTCTATTGTTGTCTGGCCTATTCCCCCTCACCGCCAAACGTCGCCTGGTTAGCCTGGGTTATTTTGTCAATATGGGCCGCAGCGCCTACCAACAGCTGCATGACAATATCCACGGCTTTTACGGCCAACTGGCGACAGACTTTGTGCCGATGATGGATGTCTTGCACGCCATTGGCGAACTCAATCAACAAAATCACCAGATTGACCTGCTCGACAGCTTTGAAATGTGGGACGAAACAGGCAGCCAGCAAGCCCTGAATCGCATCAAAACAGCCAGCAACACTGGCCAGCCCGTCAAACACGATAGCGAAACCCGCCACTAGCAGATAATCAGACACCCCCGCAACACCGCATTAGGCCGCTATTGTGCTATATTTAGCGGCCTTTTTAGCTCTACAGAATTCAGAATCATCATGTCCAAACAAGCCAAAGCAGTGGCCCTTATTTCTGGTGGTCTCGATTCCATGCTGGCGGTGCGCGCCATGCAGGATCAAGGCATCCACATAGAAGGTATTAATTTTTTCACAGGTTTCTGCGTCGAAGGCCATACCCACGCCATCCGCAAACACGATCAGAAAAAAAAGAAGCGCAACAACGCCCTCTGGGTGGCCGAGCAACTAGGCATCAAGCTGCACATCATCGATGTCATCGATGAATACAAAGATGTACTGATCAACCCCAAACACGGCTATGGTGCCAACCTAAACCCTTGCCTCGACTGCAAGACCTTCATGGTGCACAAGGCCATGGACTGGCTTAAGGAAAACGACTTCGACTTCATCATCACCGGCGAAGTAGTGGGTCAGCGGCCCATGTCACAGCGGCGCGACACCATGAACGTCGTCACCCGTGATTCGGGTGCCGGCGACCTGCTGGTACGCCCCCTGTGTGGCAAAAACCTGCCCGCCACCAAACCTGAGTTGGAAGGCTGGATAGAGCGTGACAAGATGTTCGATTTCAATGGCCGCAGCCGCAAACCTCAGATGGCACTGGCCGAGACTTATGGTTTCGACGAATACGCCCAACCGGCGGGTGGCTGCTGCTTTCTCACTGACGAAAGCTATTCAAAAAAGCTGGTCGACCTATGGCAGGTCCAGGGTCACAAGGATTATGAGTTCGACGACGTAATGCTGCTCAAGGTTGGTCGACATATTCGTCCTCGCCCCCACTTCAAGCTAATCGTTGGCCGCGAAGAAGGCGAAAACCGCTTCATGGAAGGCTATAAAAAACGCTTTGCCTATCTTTACTGTAAAAGCCACCCAGGCCCGCTGGTGCTGGCGGATGGCGAACAGCTTAATGAGGCAGACATTGAATTGGCCGCCCGCATCACCGCCCGCTTTGGCCAAGCCAAGAACGCCACAGAGGCAGTGGTTCACTATGTCGCCACAGACGGCACTGAAATACCCTACACAATCGCACCATTGAGTAGCGATGACTTGCCACAGGAATGGTACATATGAGCAAACACACCAGGGTGTGCATTACTCTCTTTATTTGCCACTGTTGTACCTGATAAATTGCCAATCAAGGCGCGAGGCGCGCAGTTTGGTTGTTCCAAACAAGCAAGAGCCTGTCCTGCGAGCAAAGCGAGCGCTTTGGGCACGAGTAACGCAGAGTGGCGTTTTATCAGGAGCAACCCTTTGGGCTGGGCCTCATTTCTTGCGCCACTACGTTGTCAATCGCTCATGTAGAATAACTACACATCACTCTTTCCGCCTTGTGGCGCAAGAAATGAGGTACCAGCAGTGACAAAAAAGAGAGCCATGCATACCCTTGACGTCAAAGGTCAACTCTGCCCGATACCGGTCATCCGCACCCAGAATCAGGCAAAAAAACTTGCGCCCGGCGACACATTGGAGGTACTGTGCACCGACCCTGGAGCGGTTAATGATATTCCTGCCTGGTGCCGCATCAATGGCCACACTGTGGTCAGCAGCGAAACCAGAGAAGATGGGAACCTGATAGTTATTACCCTGACTATTGGCGAATAAAAACACACAATCGCACCAACTTGGTGCGCAGCAATAGAATCCGCACCAAACCAAAACAATCAACACCAATCGGGACCACCTAAACCCTCGTTAGTGTTTGAATTGTTTAGCCCTATCACATGGCATGCTTCGTGCTATAAAGGCCTGTGACTGAGAATTCAGCGGCCACTTAGCCAAAAGCAAAGAGAGTGGTCAAAGAGTATTTTTTACAACTACGGATTATCCGAGGGAGAAGAAAGCAATGTCAGCCGAAGTTCTAAATCTAATCAAAGAAAACGACGTTAAGTTCGTCGACTACCGTTTCACCGATACACGCGGTAAAGAGCAACACATCTCTTTCCCAGCACACACTGTTGGTGAAGATGACTTCACCGACGGCCGCATGTTTGACGGTTCATCAATCTCTGGCTGGAAAGGCATTGAAGCCTCTGACATGGTAATGATGCCTGATCCAAGCACCGCCGTTCTCGATCCTTTCTCAGACGAAACCACCCTGATTGTTCGCTGCGATATCCTTGAGCCAAACACCATGCAGGGCTATGAGCGTGACCCACGCTCTGTTGCCAAGCGCGCTGAAGCCTACCTGAAGTCTACCGGCATTGCCGACACTGCCTTCTTTGGTCCTGAGCCAGAATTCTTCGTCCTTGACGACGTTCGTTGGGGTGCAGACATGAGCGGCACTTTCGTCAAGATTGATTCTGAAGAAGCCGACTGGAACTCTGAAAAAGTATTCGAAGGCGGCAACATGGGTCACCGTCCTTCAGTAAAAGGCGGTTACTTTCCAGTACCTCCAGTTGATAGCCTGCACGACATGCGTTCTGCCATGTGTCTGGCGCTGGGAGACATGGGCGTTGAGGTTGAAGTACACCATCACGAAGTTGCCACTGCTGGCCAGTGTGAAATCGGCACCAAGTTCAACACCCTGACCAAGCGTGCGGATGACAACCAGATCCTGAAATATGTTGTTCATAACGTTGCTCACGCCTACGGCAAGACATCTACCTTCATGCCTAAACCAATCGTTGGTGACAACGGTTCTGGCATGCACGTTCACATGTCACTGGCAAAAGATGGTACTAACCTGTTCGCGGGTAACGAGTATGGCGGCCTGTCTGAAACCGCTCTGTACTACATCGGCGGTGTTATCAAGCATGCCAAGGCACTGAACGCTTTGACTAATGCTTCGACCAACTCTTACAAGCGTCTGGTTCCTGGTTTCGAAGCCCCTGTGCTGCTGGCTTACTCTGCCCGTAACCGCTCAGCGTCTATTCGCATCCCATTCGTGGCTAACCCACGCGGTCGTCGTGTTGAAGTTCGCTTCCCTGATCCAACTGCCAACCCATACCTGGCATTCTCTGCCCTGATGATGGCTGGCCTGGACGGCATCCAGAACAAGATCCACCCTGGCGACGCTATGGACAAGAACCTGTATGACCTGCCACCAGAAGAGCTGCAAGATATTCCAACTGTGTGTTCTTCACTGGAAGAAGCCCTGGAGGCTCTGAACAATGATCGTGAGTTCCTGACTCAAGGCGGCGTATTCACCAACGACATGATTGATGGTTACATCGATCTGAAGATGGGTGAAGTTACAAGCCTGCGCATGACAACTCACCCAGTTGAGTTCGACATGTACTACAGCCTCTAATCCAGAGACTGGATAGCTAAATCAAGCCCCCGCCAGTCGGGGGCTTTTTTTACCCTAAATAAATGCGCCCTATTTTAGTGCAAACGTCTATAATTCAGTGCGACAACTTAAAACTGACAACCAACCAAAACCAAAGGAAAAACCATAAGCAATTGATTTAAATGAAATAAAAAAACACTTGAACGACCTAAAACAAACTGGCTTGGTCTTTGCTAAAGCATCTATATGACTCATGACCCTTTGGAACAAAACACCCTGTTTAAACGCATACTGGAAAACTCCAACACAGCGATGCTGGTGTTTGACCAGGATTTGCGCCTGACCTACCTGAACCCGGCTGGAGAAATGCTATTCAGCCTCAGCCTGCATCGTATCGAAGGCGGTGAATTGCATGCGCTATTCGCCGACTCGAACAAATTCATCACCAATGTAGAGTTAGCACTGAACAGCGGTCACCCATTTACCGAAAGAGAACTTGCCTTTCACCTACCCAATAACCGCCAGATCACTGCTGACTGCACCATTACCCCGATTAGCAGCGCCAGCGGCGAAACGACCCTGTTAGTAGAGCTGGCTCAGGTGGATCGCCAACTGCGCATCGCCAAGGAAGAACACCTGCTGGCCCAGCACAGCGCTACCCGCGACGTGATACGCGGCCTGGC
>Ga0316207_10003865_pt1 | contig 13523 bp, 13 predicted proteins | sample 6weekpyrite_MG_FD_204943 | JGI IMG/M metagenome (GOLD analysis project Ga0316207, IMG submission 204943) | Microbial mat bacterial communities from mineral coupon in-situ incubated in ocean water Damariscotta River, Maine, United States -... | ecosystem: Environmental > Aquatic > Marine >... | reverse complement strand
TGCTTCTAACGCCCGATACTTACAATTGCCGCAATGAAAGTCTGCATTGTCTCGGATAGCCATGATAACCGCTTCTTACTTAAAAAAGCAGTAGAACACGCCATTTCTCAGGGTGCCGAAGCAGTGTTACATTGTGGTGATATTGTTGCACCAACAACCTTACGCATCCTGTTACCCCTGGATATTGATGTACATGTTATTCACGGTAACAATACTGGTGATACTTATAACCTTGCGATGTTAGCATCGAACGCTGAGAATCGTTTACATTATCATGGTCAGGATGCAGGCATTGAACTTGCCGATCGAAAAATATTTCTAGTGCACTACCCTCATTACGCCAAAGCAATGAGCACTACCGGGGACTGGGATCTTGTTTGTTGCGGACATGATCACTGTGCCAGCGTCAAACATGTCAAAAATGTTAATCAGACAGAAACAATTATGTTAAACCCGGGGACTGTTGGTGGTGTAGGTGCAGAGCCCACTTACATAATGGGTGATTTAGAGAACATGGAATTTGAAATTATTCATGTGCCGGTTGACGACTCTCTGGCATACAACCAGCCACACGTTACGCCGCATTAATACCGCTTAAAATTGCTTCAGGCTTGCCAAGAGCATAACCCTGGCCAAAATTAATCCCTATTCCCTTAATACACTCCAGAACCTCTTTGCTCTCAACAAATTCTGCTACGGTTTGCATTCCCATAAACTGGGCAATCTGGTGTATTGATTTCACCAGGTTAAAATCTTTTTCATCTGTAAGAACACCACGACAGAAGCTACCATCAATTTTTAAGTAATCAACTGGTAACTCTTTTAGATAAGTAAACGAACTTAAGCCACTGCCAAAATCATCCAGACTAAACTTGCAACCTCGCGAACGTAAAGTGGATATAAATTTTTGAGCAATCTTAAAATTGCTAATTAAGGCAGTTTCAGTAATTTCAAAACAAATTTTGGAATAAGCGACACCTGTTTCTTTAAATAAAACCAACACCTCATCAAGAAATGATTCATCGCCTAGTGTTTGACCTGACAGGTTAACGCTGCAATGCGAACCGACAGTAAGATTTTCAGTTTTATTTTTAATAAGAAACAACGTTTCTTTTACCACCCAACGATCAATAACCGGCATTAAATGGTACTGCTCAGCAACCGGTAAAAACTGAACAGGAGGAACAATCTCTCCCGACTCATCAATCATGCGGATAAGCACCTCACAGTGATTTACGTTATTCTTTCCTTCCAGGTTACAAATAGGTTGTTTGTACAAAACAAAACGATTATCTTCTATCGCGTTCTGCAACTGCTGCAAACGTAAAATATGCCCGTGCCGCTGGGTGGATAACTCATCTTTATCAGAATAAATATGCAAATGATTTCGTCCATGCTCTTTGGCTACAAAACAAGCCGACTCAGCATGGCTTAGCACATCAGTAATGTTTTTTGTTGCTTTATTCAGCATCACAATACCAATGCAAACATTTAATTCATACTGGTTACCCTGCCACTCAAAAGGATGTTCAATAAATTTCTGAATAATACTCTTTGCAATTTTTTCGATTTTCTTTAAAGAGACTGTCTCAAATAACAATCTAAAGTCAGAATTATCCACGCGTGTGACACAATCCTTCTTATCCACGAAGGATTCCAGAAGCTTTGAAACCTGAACCAGAACATCATCCCGAGCATCATGACCACAACTGTCAACCAGTAGTTTAGTCTGAACTGAATCCAGACTTATATTTAACAAAGCATGTTGCTCTTTACTATTTTTCACATCATCAAATAATAATGAAATTTTATTTTCAAATCCTGAGCGATTAATTAAATTCGTTAATGAGTCGTGAGTAGTTTGATGTGTTAACTCTTCTTCCATTTGACGCAATTCTGTAATATCTCGTAAAACCAGAACTGCACCTGTTGTCGTACCCTCTCGATCTTTTAAAGGCGAAACAATAACATCTATACAAAGTTGCTTATCATTTCCATCTCTTAAGTATTGATTTGAAAAAGACAAGGTCTTTTGTTGTTTTACACATTCTTTAACCAGTTTGTGTAAGGGTTGATTGGCAAGATCAAACTGCCCACAATCTATACACAAAATGCTTTTTAACTTAACACCTTTTAAATGCTCGTTAGTTTTTCCAAGTAATCGTTCAGCAGCCACATTTGCAAAATGAATACGGCCTGATTTATCAGTTGTGATAACACCATCTGCAATAGATTCCAGTGTTACCTGTGCACGTTCTTTTTGTCTATATAAGCGCACTTCCATTTTTTCGCGTTGGGTAACATCCTGAATAAAAGCATATACAAACTTTTCATTTTCCTGCTCAATAAGTTTTGCATTCAGCTCCAAAACTAATTCGTCATTCCCTTTTATATATTTAAAAATATAGCGATTTTGTTTGTCACGAAGTAATTTGTGCCATTGTTCAGAATACTCTTTATGTTGAGATGGCATTAGCAATTCATTAAAACTTGTTGTCGAGTTCGAATAGTGTTGACTAAATAAATCCCGGAAAGCCTGATTGACTTCTTTTAGCTGACCATTGATGTTTGTCATCATGAATGCATCAGGATTGGTGTTAAGGAAGGTTTGATTGCGTCGCATTTGCTCTGTCAGTTTTTGTTCTGAACCAAGCAGACGTTTAAATAATGGTGCAATGGCTATCACACCCACTAAAATACAAATAGAAATAATTAAAGCAACTATCTCAGTATCGAGATTTTTAGAAACAACAGGGTAATCCTGCATGGCATGATAAAGGCTAATACTACGTCGAACAGCCATTAAGAAAATAGCCGCTGATAAAGTGACCCAGGCTAACTTACCGCCAATTTGCTTCATTAAACGTAAAGCAAAATATACCGATATAAACTGGATACAAACCGATACCCACAATACAACTATAACTAACATAAAATTCCTTTAGTCAAACTTACGGGGGAATAAGCTTCTAAAAGTGAATTTAGACCCTGGTTATTTTAATAAAATCTTCTTCGATTCCATTCATTCTTATAAGTTACTTTATAGTTTTAGTATAACCCATTAAAAAATAAAACTCTTTTTTACTATTGTACAGACTTTATTCGTATTTAGTATTGTTTTCAACCCATGTTGCACCATTTGAGGTTGCTTCCTTTTTCCAGAAAGGTGCTTTAGATTTTAGCGCTTCCATTATATAACGGTTTGCTTCATAAGCTGCGCCCCGATGAGCAGACCATACCGCAACAACAACGATTGAATCATTAAGTGCAATTTCCCCAACTCGATGGACAATAAGCGTATCCAGTATTTGCCACTTAGATTTTGCTTCTTCACTGATTTTTTCTAATGCGGATTCAGTCATGCCGGGATAATATTCTAACGTCATGGATGTGACTTTATGATCTTCATTAAAATCACGCATAGTTCCCACAAAAACAGACGTTGCACCGTATTGAGCAAAGCCCGCATTGCTCTCAATAATCTTTTGCTGTTGCTTAACTTCGTAATAAGGATCAAAAACAGTGTCTTTTATATAAACAGGCATATTCAACCTCCTGTAACCGGAGGGAAAAAAGCAACTTCATCTTTATCATTAATAACTAAATCGGCATCGGCATATTCCTGATTTACTGCAACTAAAGTTTGAGCTGGCAGTTCTGACTTTCCTGTTACTTTTTGCCACACCATCAGAGGTGTGATGCCTGACTCAGCTTCAATTTGAGTCTCATCGATATCGAGCTCTTCTCTCAAACGAGCAAAAAATCTTACTGTAATGGCCATCTTATTCCCGTGCTCATTAAATTAATTCTATTTATATAGTAGTATAGAATTTTAACACGCTTGCTTTAGCTATGCTCCGGTTATCAGCAAGTCTCTTAGTAATGGATACCGTATACATATGACTAAACTGACTCATTTTACAGCCGAAGGCGAAGCCCATATGGTTGATGTGGGTGATAAATCCTCTACCTCACGTGAAGCCACCACCGAAGGCTGGATTAGTATGGATAAATCTACCCTTGATCTTGTTGTTTCAGGTGGCCACAAAAAAGGCGATGTTCTTGGAATAGCCAGGATTGCTGGCATTATGGCGGCAAAAAAAACTGCTGATCTTATACCCCTTTGCCACCCACTTATGTTGAGCAAGGTGAATATCGAGCTTCTACCGGATGAAAAGAATCAACGTATTATTTGTCGTTCAACAGTTGCCTGTACCGGTCAAACCGGTGTTGAGATGGAAGCTTTAACCGCAACACAAATAGCCTTACTAACTATCTATGATATGTGTAAAGCTGTTGACAGAGGAATGACGATTGAGTCTGTACGACTTATTGAAAAAAAGGGAGGCAAATCCGGACATTGGGTTAGACAGAGCTAACCACAAATACTTTATACGGTTACATCTCCCAGATGGATAGAACGTGCTTTACGCCGATCAGTAACACGGCGACGTTCTTCGGTTACCAGTTCCTTATTACTATCATAGAATGGAAAAATTAGTTGCTCTTTATTACGTCGCCTGTCAATAAATGCGACACGTCGCTGATTAGTCCCGCGAGTAAGTAACAAAAAGATTACGCCTAAAGTAACAAAGAACAACACAAGCCCTAAAATAATAAGGCTACCATCAAAGACTGAGAAGAAAGATTCCATTTGAAAAATTCCATGTTAATTGAGCAAAATGATTTATTTATCCTTGATACTACTTTTACTCTCAACGATAGCGCATAATAGTCGAACTAAATCAGATCAAACTGAGAAATGTCTCACACTATGACTCATCTCACTGCCATGGCGCCCGATTCAATTGAAGAATTGCTTGAAAAGTGCAGGCAACTGGCTGGCATTAGCCTGGCTCAGCTGGCAGAACAAACTCAAACCTCCTTACCTGAGTCACCCGTGCATGCGAAAGGGTGGGTTGGACAACAGGTCGAAAAATTTCTTGGCGCAACGGCCGGATCAAAAGCAGAACCGGATTTTCCACACCTGGGCATTGAGCTTAAAACTCTGCCATTAAATGCAAATGGCCAACCCCAGGAATCCACTTACGTTTGCCATATCCAGTTAATGACACTTAACCAACAAAACTGGGAAACAAGCTGGATTTACAGGAAACTTCGACATGTTCTTTGGCTACCCTACCAGGCGAATAAATCCATTCCTTACCCGGAACGGAAACTGGGACAGGCTATTTTATGGCAACCATCCACTGAACAAGCCCGGCAATTACAACTGGACTGGGAAGAAATAATGGAAAAACTCTGCCTCGGCAAACAACAGGAGTTAAGTGCCCACCATGGCCAGTATTTACAGGTTCGACCAAAGGCGGCTAATTCTAAAGCGCTTACCAGCGCCTACGACGATCAGGGCAATATCTGCCAGGCATTACCACTCGGATTTTATTTAAGGCCAGATTTTACCCGTCGTATCATCGAACAGGCCTATTTATAAGGTTTTTAATAAAAATAATCCTTAATTTAATCAATAATATAGATAAAAAAATTTAAAATATCGCCTGATTTGCCGATACTAAATGACACACTTCCCGTGTTCAGTATAAAAAGTCAGGATTGCCACAATTTTATGGGTGAAACAAAATTACAACGTTGGGTAAATCACCTTAGTCAGAGTGAACTCCCCATTTTCAAATACTCTCTCATTGCCATCACCACCATCACATCAAGAGAAGACACCTCAAGCAACGAATTGTCTAGTGCAATACTGAAAGATATTAATCTTACTGCCCGAATCTTACGACTATCTAACAGCTACATTTATAACCCGTCTTCAACACGTGTTAATACAATCACGCATGCAGTGATGATACTTGGCTTTAACCTGGTAAGGGATATCAGTATTTCTCTTTCAATTATTGATACTCTGCTAAAGGGCAACAAAGAAACCCATGTGATGAAGCTGATGGCACGCACTTTCCATGCTGCAGTACAAGCACGAGAAATTGCGGAAGCATGCAATGACGATTCGCCCGAAGAAATTTTTATTGCTGCACTACTTTACAATATAGGTGAACTCACTTTCTGTTGTGTCGAAGCAGAGGCAAGTGAAAAGCTGATTAATAGTCGTCTTTTAATGAACGATGCCCAATATGAAAAAATGCAAAATGATGTTTTAGGTTTTACGTTTAATCAGTTATCAGAAAAATTGACCCAGGACTGGCAGCTTAGCAGCTTATTGAATGAAACGATAAGTAACAAAAAAACCTCAGACCCTCGCTGCCAGCATATTATTCAGGGTAATTCGATAGCAATGGCCGCCGAACATGGCTGGCAGTCAGCAGAAACAAACGAAAAACTTTCACAACTTTCCAAACATATTGGCAAAGAGTTAAAAGAAACCTCTCAGTTTGTACATAAAAATACAGAAGCAGCTGTACAGGTTGCTCAGGAATTTGGCGCGCGAGATGCTGCTGAATTTATTCCAAGCCTGGATAAAAACTTTGTAAACAACAGTGTCCCACCTGAACTGGAAGAACAGGATGAATATCTGATGCCTGATCATATGCTGCAGCTTTCGATTCTCAGAGAACTATCTAGCATCCTTAGTAAGAAACCCTCACTAAGTAACATTCTCACCATGGTACTGGAGGGAATATATCGTGGTATTGGAATGGATAGAGCCGTACTGGTTTTTCTTAACCCTGCAAAAACCGAAGCACGTGCAAAAATAGCACTGGGTATTGATGGTCAACAATTTCAAAAGGATTTTACATTTAATGTTGATATGCAAAAGCCCAGTCTGTTTCAACAGATAATCATGTACAACCGAAGTTTCTGGATTCAGGATACAGAAGATGATCAAAAGCTTCTTAGCCCAACAATGAAAAATGTTTTAAACACAACATCGTTTTTTATTTCACCGATTTCAATTCAGGGTAAAACGATTGGTTTTTTCTATGCAGACAGGCAACCCAGCAATCGTGAACTTAATAATGAAAGCTATGAAAGCTTTAAGCACTTTACTCAGGAAGCCTGTATCGCGCTTAAATTTATTAAACAAAACGGCTGAAAATGTAAATACTTAAGGTTAATCAATTATATACCGGCATCTATTTAAGCTTTTTAGTCAATTGCCGATATTGTACAGGTAAGCAATGTTGGGACAGGGCTACCAGCAAACAAAGGAATAACAGGGACTATGAGTGAAACAAAACTTGAAAAATGGGTTCATCACCTAAGCCAACGTGAGTTGCCAATATTCAAGTACTCACTGATCGCTATCACGACCATTACCTCTCGTGAGGATAGCTCGAGCAGTGAATTATCAAGTGCGATCTTAAAAGACGTTAATCTAACCGCGCGTATTCTACGAATCTCCAATAGTTATATTTATAACCCTTCTAACACACCTGTTAATACTGTTACCAATGCGGTGATGCTACTCGGGTTTAATTTAGTAAGAGATATCAGTATTTCTCTGGCTATCATTGACACACTGCTCAGAGGTAACAAAGAAACCCATGTAATGAAGCTGATGGCGCGCACGTTCCATGCAGCTGTTCAGGCAAAATCAATTGCTGAACAAATGAATGATGAATCACCAGAAGAAATATTTATTGCCGCACTGCTTTATAATATTGGTGAACTTACTTTTTGTTGTGTTAACAGCCAGGCAAGTGAAAAACTCATCAATCACCGTTTACTTTCAACGGATGAACAGTATGAAAAAATGCAACTCGACTTGTTAGGTTTTACGTTTAAACAACTTACAGAAAAATTAACAGAAGACTGGCAACTAAGTGATTTACTACATGACACCTTGCATGAACGTAGTAATAAAAATAAACGTTGCCAACATATTTTGCATGGTAATGCCATTGCCTTTGCTGCTGAACATGGCTGGAAATCACCAGAGACAGATAGAGAACTTGCAGCACTATCAAAACATTTAAATATGAGCATCGAAGATACGACTCAGTTTGTGTATCTTAATGTTGAAACTGCAATACATGTAACACGTGAATTTGGAGCAAGTGCTGCTGCTGAGTACATTCCAAGCTTTAACAAAAAGGAGTCGAATAACAGTGTTCCAGCCGAACTGGAAGAGCAAAGTCAGTACCTGGTACCCGATCATATGCTACAACTTTCTATTCTTCGTGAATTATCAAATGTACTGAATAAAAAACCTGCTTTAAGCAATGTACTCACCATGGTACTGGAAGGTATTTATCGTGGTGTTGGTATGGATCGCGCTGTCGTTGCTTTTATTAATCCCACACAAACCGAAGCTAATGCAAAAGTAACGCTGGGAATTGACGGACAAGCATTTCAGAAGCAATTTTATTTTAAAATAAATATGGAAAAACCAAATCTTATACAACAAATGTTAATGTATAACAGAAGTTATTGGATAAAAGATGATGCCGAAGGTAAACAACTGGTTACTTCCGAACTTAAAGACGCACTGGCTGAAAAGCCTTTCTTTATTTCCCCTATATCAGTTGAAGGTAAAACCATTGGCCTGTTTTATGCCGATCGCTTACCCAGCAAGCGACCACTAGACAGCGAAAGCTTTGAGAGTTTTAAGCATTTTACTCAGGAAGCCTGCATTGCCCTAAAGTTTATCAAACAAAAAAATTAGATTTTTATCTTTTGATATAACTCATCTAACGGAACAGAGAGCCCTGACTCCTGAACAATTCGCGCATGAAACCTTTTTAGAGCACGTGGCTCTTTAACTCCACATGAATGCGCAATAATACCAACTTCTTTCACTATATTATCAACATAGTTCTTAACTCGAATCGCTTTGTGCGTTGGGTTTAAACCTTTCTGTAAATTTTTATTATGCGTTGTGATACCAGTTGGGCAGGTATTCTTGTTACATTGCAATGCCTGAATGCAACCTAATGAAAACATAAAGCCTCGAGCAGTATTCACAAAATCAGCACCCACACACAACGCCCATGCAACATCGGTAGGCGTGACCAGTTTACCTGAGGCAACCACTTTAACCCGATCGCGCAAACCATACTGCTCAAGCTTATCAATAACAACCGCCAGACTTTCACGTAACGGCATACCAACATCATCCATTAAGGACATCGGTGCAGCACCGGTTCCTCCATCAGCACTATCAACGGTAATAAAGTCCGGAGCATGTTCTTTACCCCGATTGTTAACACATTCAAATAAGGTATCGAGCCAACCACTTAAACCTAGCACTGCTTTAAAGCCAACTGGCTTACCAGTCACTTTACGAATACGACAGATCATATCCAGCAAGTCTTCTGATGAATCAATATCGGTGTGTCTATTAGGACTAATCGATGCTTCACCTTCTTTTATTCCACGTATAGCCGCAATTTCTGCCGTCACTTTTTCTGCAGGCAAAATACCACCTTTACCAGGTTTGGCACCCTGACTTAATTTCAATTCAAACATTTTCACCTGAGTATGGCTTGCAACTTCTTTCAGCTTGCTGTCATCAAGATTACCAATAATATCGCGCACACCGTATTTGGCTGTACCAATTTGAAAAACAAGATCTGCGCCTCCTTCAAGATGATAAGGGGATAAACCACCTTCACCCGTATTCATCCAGCAACCAGCTTTGTAGGCACCACGTGATAAAGCCAGTACAGCTGGTTTAGACAAAGCACCAAAACTCATAGCAGATATATTAAAGAATGAATTAGTTGTATACGGCTGTTCACAATACGGGCCAACGGTTACTTCACTTGCATCTACTGCATCATCATCCAGGGTGGGAAAGGGGCAGTTAACAAATAATACTGTTCCAGCTGGCCTTAAATCACGAGTTGAACCAAATGCGACGGTGTTACTAATATTTTTAGCTGCTCGATAAACCCAGGTGCGCTGGGCGCGATTAAACGGTAGTTCTTCGCGGTCCATTGCGAAAAAATACTGCCTGAAGAACTCACCTAATTTTTCGAATACATAACGAAACCGTCCAATAACCGGATAGTTTCGCCGTATCGCCTGCTCAGTTTGGGTAACATCCAGTATAAAAGTAATAACAACAATCAGTGCAAATACACCGATTACAAATATAAACAGCACCGACATTATTTCAATACCGGTAATGACAATATCAGGGAGTTCATTCATTGTCATAATCGAAGGTCCTTTATCGTATTTATTATTTACAAGTGATTCGTATTACCGGGTTTAGTTCAACAGAAAATATAAGTATTGTTTGGTGTTTTTTTAATACACCTGGTTTAAATAGTTATAATATTCGAGCTTAATCACCTGTAGGAATAATACTAAATTCTTTTATTTTATCGTTTTCCATTAATGCATTCGAAAGCTTATGGAATGCATTACTATTATACGCATACACTGTCATCTGATATTGGAACAGGTGTGTTTCATTATCCAGATCATAACTCAGATTTGACTCTTTAATATTGTAAAGATGTATAAAATCAATTAACACGTCCCGCTCCATAATATCCTGACGTTTAAAACTAACACGCAAGCGCCCAAAGTGTCGTGTTGGAATAGTTCGCTCAAGCCAGCCAAACGCACCTAAAATAATGAGTGTTATAAACGTCGCCATAAAACCGGCACTGAAAAATCCCATGCCTATTAAAATACCAATTGATGCCGTCATCCATACTGATGCTGCTGTTGTTAAGCCTTTTATGGTTAACTTTTCACGCATGATGACACCGGCACCTAAAAAACCTATGCCCGTCATAATACCTTGCGCCATGCGTGTTGGATCCACACGAATCGTATCAACTGGCGCACCAGCTAAAAGATCCCACTGGTATGCAGTTAATAACATGAGCAAGCTCGAGGAAACACAAACAAGACTATGCGTACGCAAACCAGCTGGTCGGCCATGAAAAGCACGTTCCAGCCCGATAATCGCACCAGCTAGTAATGCCAATCCTAATCGAATTAAAACAGCGTCATATTCCGTCATACAGTATCCTTTTAATACCCTGTTTAAATTATGGTTGATATCAGGCATTTTTAAAGGCTTATCTGTGCTTACAAACAAATTTATCAAAATTATTTGTTGCTGCATTTTACAAGCCGTATAATACGTGCCTTTTCACTAACACCGGATTAAACCTTATGAGTACTCAGGATAATCAACCGCCTTCTATCTCAGCACCAAATGAAAATACGACTGAGTTGTTGAACCAGAAACTGGCCACTTACCTGCAACATATTGATGAATTACCAGAGCATACGCACCCACGTGATCGCGCCTTACTCGAATTAAATGTTGCCGAGTCACTGGTTGGCTTAAAGCGTGGCGAAGAAGCATGGAAAGTTGCCCGCGCTGCGTTTGATGTTTTCCTGAAAAATCATTCCTGGCAGGATGCGGTTGAGGCCTTAATTGTTTTATATCAGGCAGAACAACCTGCTTCAATTATTGCATTGGGACAAGCTGCATGGTTAGCAGTGAGTTTTCCAATTAACCCTGAAACATCTTTTGCTGTAATGACGCATTTAATTGATGAGATGCCTTCCGATGCAGATGGCGCTGCCGTTGCAGCAATAGTTGCTCAATACGTTGTCGATCTTCGCGCAACCGACGAAGAACATGAGAGTCTGTCATTTTTAACCCGAAATATTTTAGTTAAAGTGGCTGAATTACATAGCGGTGTTAAATCACAGAAAGAGCTGGATATATGGCGACTTAAGCTTGAATTAAATGAACCCGAAAAATTCTTACCAAGAATGTCACTGGTTATCGGTGCCATAGTGGAAGATAACTGGTGGTTTGACAGGGATAAACTGCGCGAGTTGATGGACTAAAGCATTTAACTTTAAATCACTCACTTTTATCGATAACATCACCCTCAGATTTGTAAATAACTTCTGTTCGATCACGTCCATTTGTTTTAGCTATATATAAAGCCTCATCTGCACGATTAATCATAGTCGATGATGTATCGTTTAAAGTGAACATGGTTAAACCGGCTGAAAAAGAAGGCAGCTTTATTTGAACATGACCATCTTCAATAAAACTCTGTTTAGCTTTTTCTCTTACTTTGTCTATTGCGGCCAATGCACCTTGCTCACTGGTATTAGGAAACAACACCGAGAATTCTTCACCACCATAACGACAAACTAAGTCATGTTGTCTGAATATAGTAAATAATTTATTGGCATAATATTTTAATACTTCATCACCCACTGGATGGCCATATTTATCATTCACCTGTTTAAAGTAGTCCAGATCCACCATTGCCAACGCAAGGTTAAAATTGTAGCGTTGCGCCCTGCCCATCTCATCATCTAGTCGACGCATAAAAGCACGTCGGTTTGGTAAGCCTGTTAATTCATCAGTAATACTAAGTTGCCGAACACGTGCAAGCTCACTGCTTAGATGACGACTATCGGTTTCTATCATCTGGAAATATTTTTTAGCATCTTCCAGGTTTGTTAACAGCACTTTATGTGCATCGATTAAACCATCCACATCATCTGATAACGCTTCACGTAAGAGTTCAACGTCTTCTATTGTTGATGCTTCTTTCAGTCCGTTACTAATCACCTCTAACATCACACCAAACTGCTCATGTTTGGTTACCGTTTCATTAATACGCTGAGTTAATTCACTCCTTACCGATGCAGATTTATCAGTTTGATCTGACAGATAGTCTTCATACTTATCTTTTAATTTTTTCTCGGGGCTGGATTTAATATTAGGAATAAGTTCATCAATAAGATCTTCAAGTGGATTCTTTCTATCAATCGTGACAGTATCGCCTTCAATCGGTACATATAGTTCCGGATGCGCGGCAGATTCATTTTTTTCTGTACCGTAATACTCCAACAAAGGAAGTAAGGCATCACGAATAATATGTTCATCCAGTACTTCCATTCTTGCCATATGCAGTAAATACATATCGATAAATTTACGTAAGGATTGTATTTCGACACTGCTTATTGGTTCTTGAAGTTGCTTCTGGATCAACTTCACCTGCAAATGCAATGACGAACCGGGCGTCAGGTGTTTTAGATAAGCTGTTAAAAAATTCTGAACAATAGTCAGCAAAACCGATTCACGTTTTATGTGCTCGGCCTCACCTTCCTTGAGGATGCGCTCAATTTGCTTAAACAGCACACTGCCAGTCGTTGAAGTATTAAGCTCGTCAAGCAACGACAAGATACGACGCAACGCTGGTGAACTCGCATCGTGTTTAGTTAACGAACCGGACGCTGACACTTCAACTTCATTGTCAGTCATATCTGTCATTTAGACCCCATTGTACACACCGTTCTATTTTCTAGTTATCATCGGAACAAGAAAAGCCACTAGAACCATCTCGTTCCATGATGTTATTTTTATTATTGGGGGAACCAAGTGTTTAAAATTTACCCTTTCCTTTATATAGCTGCAAGTTAAATATTTACATGCATTTTGCAACATTTAGTGAATATTCTTGTTATTTCAATTAGTTATAACAATGAGTTAAACTAAAGACACATTTAACGTATCATGCATATTTATTCTTGCACTAAACAGTTTTTACTACTGGCTCTCTCGGGAAACAACTATGAACATTCAGCGT
>Ga0316207_10003864_pt1 | contig 13523 bp, 2 predicted proteins | sample 6weekpyrite_MG_FD_204943 | JGI IMG/M metagenome (GOLD analysis project Ga0316207, IMG submission 204943) | Microbial mat bacterial communities from mineral coupon in-situ incubated in ocean water Damariscotta River, Maine, United States -... | ecosystem: Environmental > Aquatic > Marine >... | reverse complement strand
ATTCAGTCGGATAATGTCATCCCCTGCGCTAGCCTGAATCGTGTCGATCCCAGCACCGCCATTGACCTTGTCATAGCCATTGTTAATCCCTGCTTCCAGGAGAAAGAGATCATCCCCCAGGCCGCCATTCAGGGTATCGTTACCAGCCCCACCCTTGATGACATCATTGCCATCCGTTCCGGTAAGGGTGTCATTATTTGATGTGCCAGCGATCGTAACTGTAGGAGTCTGCGTTGATGGCACCACATTGAGAGCAAAGACATTCGAAATAAATTCGCCCGCCAAATCCGTTGCTGTAACGTTTACATTTACCAATCCAACATCCGTACTATTAGGTATACCACTGAAGTTACCATCAGCAGCATTGAAGCTCAGCCATGTGGGAAGTGGCGTGTTATCTGATTTGGTGGCACTCAGCGTTAAGCTGTCATCAGCATCAACATCTGCGAATGTCCCCGTTGGAACAGCGAAGCTGAACAGCTGCCCTTCTGTGGCCGACTGATATGCAATTGGCGTGACCAAAGTCGGCGCATGATTGTCGTTGGCAACCGTGACGACATAATCGCCACCAACAGATGTATCACTCGTAGCATTATTAACATCGCCACTGTAGACCGCCGTAATACTATGCGTCCCTGCTGCTAGCGTAGTCGTCGTAATGCTGGCAAATGATTTTCCAGCGACGGCGTCATAACTTAGTGTGCCATCGTCCAAAGTGGTGGCGCCGTCATTAAACGTCACAGTTCCTGTTGGTGCCAGACTGCCTGTACCACCTGTCACTGAAACTATGAGGGTTACCGGTTGACCAACAGTGGCTTGAGTAGGGCCAGATGCAACATCAAATACAGTGCTAGTGCTCAACGCATTTACAATCTGATCCAAAGTACCGGAAACACTGGCCGCATTATTTGCATCACCGCCATAGGTTGCAGTGATGTTATGCACACCAACACTCAATGTATTTGTAGTGTAGGTCGCAAACGACTTGCCAACCGCAACGTCGTAACTAACAGCCACGTCACCCAGTATCGTAGTGCCATCTTTGAATGTAACGGAGCCAGTTGGAGCAAAAACACTGCTTCCACCTGCAACAGCCACTTTAATAGTGACCATCTGCCCGAATTCGGCAGGATTAGGACCTGTAGCCACATCGAACTCTGTGCTCGTAGCATTGGTTCCACTGTTGCCAAGGTATGACTTCAGCAACAACTGACCAGCACTATCAAACTGTTGGGTCAGATCGCCCTTGCCATCGCCATTAACATCAGCAGCGATGAAACCTGGATTAGTCAGACCACTTGCATAGGGCTGGGCTGTATCAACCCAACCACTGCCAGCAAATACAGAACCACTGGCGGTGGAACCCGTTGCGGTATGAACGTACAACTCAAGGGTGCCGTTATTATTCCACTGCTGCACCAGGTCATTTCTGCCATCGCCATTAACATCCACCACAATTAGAGCCGGAACGTTGTTTTCGGCAGTCGCAAACTGCTGCAGAGTGTTATAGCTGCCATTACTGACAAATGCATCGGCGCCTGTACGTGAACCGCTGGCAAAGTAAGTATTGAGCCAGAGCACACCGCCATTATTGCGCTGCTGCACAAGATCAGCCTTGCCATCACCATCAATATCCGCAGAAATTGCACGCTGATTAATGACCGCACTGCTGCCATCATTATTTCCGCTATCGAACCAGCCACTGCTGACCAGCATATCCGCAGATGCAGTGCTGCCGGTTGCAAAGTAAACATTAAACGAAAGCGACCCATCGACATCCCGTGCCTGCTGCACAAGATCAGATTTGCCGTCACCATCAACATCTGCTACCAGCAAATTAGGCTCAGAACCAACGCCACTCTGATACGGTTGACCCGTGCCATACCAGCCACTGCTGGTGAGCATATAAGTAGCGTCAGTACCCAAGCCATTTGAGAAGTAAAGATTCAGCGACAACAGGCCACCGTTATTCCACTGCTGCACCAGATCCATCTTGCCATCGCCATTGACGTCGGCCGACAGGAGCCCAGCCCCACCCGTTCCAGTAGTATCAAAAGATTGATAAGTATTAATCCAACCACTATTGGTGAATGCAGAGCCGACCTTATCCCCTGTCGCGAAGTAGACATGCAGATACAGGACACCACTGTTATTCCACGGCTGAACCAAATCGGTCTTGCCATCACCATCCACATCTGCCGCAATCAGGTTGGGGCTGACATTAGCAACAGTAGCGTAGGTCTGTTGGGTATCGAGCCACACACCAGTAGTGAACCCATCTTCAGCACCGTAATAAGGCATCAACCATAGCTTGCCATTATTATCCTGAACCTGAACCAGGTCCCTCTTGCCATCGCCGTCAAAATCACCTTCGAGAAACCCAGGTGAAGCGTCAACAGAACTGGTAGCAAACAGCTGGCCTGTTGCAAGCGGTATCTGCGGCACAAACACAGCCGGAGCAACAGATGTAGCAGCAACCTGAATCACCTGATTCCAAACGCTAGAGCTGCTTGGAGTATTATTCGTATCGCCAGCATAGCTCGCAACAACACTGTGAGAACCCGGCAAAAGACTGCTGGTTGTCAAACTGGCTACTGACTTATTAATAGAAGCTTCATAAGAGAGAGTCGCTGTGCCAAGCGTCACAACACCCGCCTTAAAGGTCACAGAACCTGTAGGCGCAAGTGTCCCTACCCCGCCGCTCACAACCGCTTTCAGTGTCACCACATCACCAGCAAACGCAGGACTCGGACCTGACGAATCATCCAGCACAGTAGACGAACCACCGGCATTTATCGTTACACTCATGGCAGTGGCACTACTCGCAGCATTATTGGCATCACCAACATAAACCGCCACGATGTTATGGCTACCCACAGCAATACCTGTGGTTAACAGCGTTGCGTAGGATTTGCCATCCATAGCGTCATAATCAAGCAAGGCTGTACCCAGGCTGTTAGCACCATCCATAAATGCAACTGTACCGGTCGGAGCAAGACTGCCCGTGCCGCCACTGACCGCCGCCTTCAATGTCACCGTCTGACCAACGGTGGTCACAACAGGGCCAGATAAAGCATCAAATGCAGTAACCGAAGCAACCGCATTAATCACTTCACTCATCACATCAGAGCTGCCACCAAGGTTGTTGGCATCACCCATGTAAACAGCAGTAATGTTGTGCGTACCAACCGCCAGAGTAGCTGTATTAAAGGTCGCGTAGGACTTGCCATCAGTGGCGTTGTAACTCAACGCACCACTACCCAGCACCTCCGCGCCATCCATAAAGATCAGGTCACCGGTCGGTGCCAAATCATCTGTGCCACCTGTCACTGAAGCATTGAACGTAACAGTCTCTCCCACAACAGCCGGGCTCGGACCGGACGAAGCCTCCAGCAACGTAAACGTCGTACCAGGCTCAACCGCCGTACCATTAGGTTCAAGATCGGCCATCTTGATCACAAAGGCATCTGCACCGCCCACACCCGTGTGCAGGTCAATAGCCGACGTTGGATCAAGATCCACCTGACCAGTTAACGTACCTGTCAGATAGATAAGGTTCGAATCAGCCGGTGCCACTGTATAAGCAGCATCATTGCTGGCACCACCGACAGCACGGCTCCACTCGTAATAACCGTCATTACGGAAACGCGCCACAAACAGATCGGTCGCGCCATTCGCGGTACGGCTATCCACCGCTGCATCCGAATTGAAGTCCACCACATCGCTAAACGAACCGGCAGCGTAGACACTGTTGCCACGCACCCCCAGGCCAATGACCTTATCAGCACCCGTACCACCGAAACTACGCAGCCAGCCAAAGTCACCGTTGGTGCTCCATCTGCTCAGATAAGCATCCGCATCACCAACAGAGGTCGCAATCGCCGCATCACCAACGTGCATCGCGCCATAGAACCAGCCGCCCACATAGGCCGCCCCACTCGCGTCGCTCACCACAGAGTAGGCATAGTCGTTATCCGCACCACCAAAGGTACGAGTCCAAAGGTAAGCACCGTCTACTGCCGCAAGTTTAGTCAGATAAGCATCAGCACCGCCTGCTGATGTCAGTTCGTTAATAGCTGCCGTTGGATCAAAGTCCACCGTGTCATTGAAGTAACCAGAGAGGTAGAGAGCACCATCCGCAGTTGCCGCAATACCCACCGCCTCATCATTAGCCGCACCGCCGAAGGTCTGGCTCCACTGATAAACGCCATTGGTATCGAACTTGGTAACAAACGCATCACTGCCACCCACGGGTGAATGCACATCCGCAGGCGAGCCCGCACCAAAGTCCATGGCAGAGGTAAAGCCACCACTGATATAAACATTGTCACTGACATCAAGCGCTACACCCGCCGCCCAGGCATCGCCACTATCAGAGAGCGTCCGCGCCCAGGCATAACTGCCATCACCATTGAGTTTGACCAGGAAGGCACCCGCAGTCACACCATTCGCGGTTTGCAGCGCAACAGCCGTGGTTGGATCAAAATCCACTGTGTCATGGAACAGACCCGCCACATAAACCAGGCCACTGGTATCAATAGCAATTGCACGGCCAGCATCATCACCCGTACCACCCAACGCTACGGTCCAGCCATAACTGCCATCGGCATTCAGCTTGGTAACAAAGATATCCTTACCACCTAGCGCTGTATGTTGGTCAACAGCCGCAGTCGGATCAAAGTCCACGCTGTCTGAAAAGTACCCCGTCAGATAGACGTTACCCAGGCCATCCACCGCCGCTGCGCGGCCTAAATCATCCAGGTTTCCGCCCAGCACCGCACCCCAACGATAAGTCGGATCGGTGAACTGATTCACACGAGGATTACTACCCTGCTGGTATTCAACAAGGTTGGAAATACCATCGCCATCAGCGTCGGCATCCGGTGCCGCATCAGCTGAATTGGCAACATCAAAGCCCAGTGCAATCTCATAAATATCCGGCATACCGTCATTATCGATATCCGCAACAGCAGGCACGCCCAGAGTGATCGAACCAGGGGCCAAATGGACCGCTGAATTGAGTGAGTCCATGATTACGCCATAGACGTAGTACGAGCCCTGAGGCAACGCAGCCACATCCCACTCATAGCTTCCGCCATCGGCACCTGCCAACAGCGGTAAACTGTCAACGATCAAAGTTCCATTCTCAGCCAACGGAGTAGTGTTGTAGTACAGCGCCACCGTGGTATCGCTATCAGGGTCACGACTCTGCCAACGGATTGTTACCGTTGCTGCGGCAGAATCAATATCCTGCGCCGGATCAATCAATGTAATGCGCGGCGCGACATCCGCCAGCGCACCTTCAAACATATCATTCCACCCCGTCCAGTCACTAGCTGCACCCTGCGCATCTTCCGCACGCACACGCCACTGGTACTGCACACGGTCCTGTAGCGCAATATCCACGTGCCATCGAGGTTCAGTTACAAAACCCTCAGTAACGGCAACATTGTCAGCTGTCTGCACCTCAAAGTGATACGACACTGCATCACCCTCAGCATCTATTGCAGGCAACACTTCCAATACAGGTTGCAAACTGTCCGCCCACGAGCCATGGCCCGGATTTTTGGCGACAGGCACCGCAGGTGCGTCATTGGCAGCACTCACCATAAAGCTGCCCACCACCCAATCGCTCACTGTGTCGGCAGAAGTGGTGCTGACGCGATAGTAATAAAGCGTATTGTCATCAAGCGCCGTCATCAACGCTGCCGGCGTACCAGCAACCGTGGTTCCCTGGCGTCTATCCAGACTATCAAAGGTATTCACCTTATCCAGCTCAACGTTATAGACCTGTGCTGCATCTGCCAGCGTAATCGTGATCTCACTACCCGTCACCACAGCGCCTTGCAACGGTGCAGTCACCACAGGCAACGGCAACGCCGCCACAGCGGTATTCACGGTGAAGTTTCCGATTGCACTCTGGGTTCTGGAGCCAGCCTTATCGATCGCAGTCACCTTCCAGTAATAAGTCATGCCATTGGTAAGCGGCTTATCCACCGTCCAGGAGGTAACACCACTGGCACCTTCAGCCATCACACCCTGAGCAACAAGAACCTGCGATGAAGCATCCTCATACACCTGGAAGGCATAGTTCAACGGCTCGCCATCAGGATCAACAGAATTGGTCACCGCCATTGTCGGTGTTGTTGTGCCCAGCTGTTTGCCGTTTAACGGATAACTCAGATTGAATGAACCCGGTGCATCGTTAGTGGTATTGAGGAAGAAATGCCCATAAGCCCACTGGCCGTAAGCAACGCCATCAACAAAGGTCCGGCTTGCGTTCTCAACCGGCAACGCTTCAACACCACGGGCACGCCAGTAATACCAGCTATTTTCAGCCAGACCGGTAGCGGTCCAAGTAGTGCTGTCATCGGTCCTGGTGACATTGGCATCGCTAGTGGCTAACTGCGTCATGCCTGCATCATGGTAGACTTCAAATTGATAATAATCAGTACGATCATCAACGTTAGAGCTATTCAACAGCTCAAGCTGCACCGGCAACATCGTCACCTCAGTATTCACCTGCGGTAACTTGATCACAGGAATATCTGGCCCCACCACTTGCGCCAGAGGACTCACAATAAGCTTAGCCGTGCGCGTGCTTGTCAACACGCCATCTGATGCGGCGACCGTCAACAAATATTCACCCGTCTGACCCGCTGTTGGCGTCCAGTCAAAAATCGCTACACCATTACCCTGATCGGTAAGCTGTGCCCCCACCGGTAGGGCCTGAGCAACAATAGACGGAATTGTCCCATCAGCGTCGCTCGCCTCAACGATAAACGACACCTGTTTGCCTTCTTCCACATTACGATCAGGAATAAACTGAATCACAGGCGCACGAGGAACACTCGCCGGATCACCCATCGTCAGCTGATAATCGCCACCCAGTGTATTGGTATCAAACATGTTAAGGGAATAATCCCACGCGTCGGTGTCAGCATTGCGCTTCTTTGACACCCAAACATTTTCCGCCAGCAGTCGCTTACCGTCGGCACGCACCACTTGCTTGAATTCTTTAGCACCACCATTGGGGTCCGGTAGCGTCACATAAACAGCACCGATCGTCGCCGGCACATTAAGATTAAAAGTGCTATTACCACCATTCGTGCCTGTCGCTTGCAAAGTGGCTGCCGCGGACTGATCAACCACCGCCGTATCCAGGCTGTCAGACTCATAAACCCTGACCACACCATCGTCATCGGCCAAAAAGTCGCGCACATTGTCACGACCGGGCAAATCCACCTTCACATCACGCAGCAACAAATGGGCATTAGTCCCCTGAATCAAAGAGGTCAGCGCCCCACCCAGCTCATCCGCATGGGTAAACTCCGCCTTGAACTCGGTAAACTTACCGGCCAGGCTCGCCGTCATGCCCCAGCGCCCCACCTTAGCGCTGTAACCGTCAATGTCGCCAAAGTCCAGCAGCAAACTATTATTGGCTGGCGCATCGTTAATAAAACTATTGATAATCTTAAAGCCAATCAACAAGCCCTGAACGTTCTCCACAATCTTCGGTTGGGCAGTGTCAATCTTCACGCTCTTGGCAGTGGCAACCGCATTGTTCTTTACCCGCACACCCAGAGTAAAGGGCTCTTCCGGCTCAATCTCTGGTGTCAGAGGGTCATCCGCATTTACATCTTGCGTTAAAAAGTAATCCAACGTCAGCAGCGGCATCGGTTTAACGGTAATGGAGTCCGGCGTAACCGTAACCACCTCTGTTACACCACCCAGGGAATAGCTCAACTGCGCACCAACATAATAGAGCTTACCGATGGGCACATCATCCGCCGCGCCAGGGGCAGGAATAATCAGCCAATGAATATCAGCACTGCTGCTAGGCGCAACACTGCCATTACCATCAACATCGGTGATCCCCTCTAAAACGTCAACACGGATAAAAAACTTGGCCGTCGTATTTTCTGGATCAGAACTGGCCTCGACAACATTGCCCAAGGCATCGGTAAAATTGACATCGACAGACACATTCTCCAGCGGAATCCCCGTGCCGCCATTATTGATACGCATGTGAGCATCAAAACCCTGACGTTCAAGCGAAAGCTCCTGCTTGATCTCAATCTTGACCTCTGCGCAGACAGCCTCAGCCGCAGCGGCCGGCTGGCCAGCAGCAAACAAAAACAGGGCGAGCAGAGGCAACAACGTAGCAAACCGTTTGAGATATAGGTTCTTCATTTTTATTCTGCTCTCTTCATACATTTTTGTTTTTCTTGAACCGCTGGCACATCAAACAAGCACCACAATTCATCATCAACCACATTTATTTATTTTTTTGCGGCTGCCCCACACACATTACGAGTTACGAAGGTTTTAAGAAGGTCTGATCCAACCACCGACTGCTGTAGCCGTGATGAACTTCGCCCTTGTATAAAAACAACGGCACAACATCACCCCCCAGGTCAGTCCATTCCACACCACATTGGCGTACCGCTTCGATATCGCATTCTCGATAGGGCACGCCATATTTATCCAGCCATTTGCGCGCCTTGGCGCAATAATGGCAATCGGCGGTGCTATACATCACCAGCCCCTCGCCTACCTGCGCCGCAACCACGCGCCGATCCTGGTATTTATAAATACCCGTCGCCACACAAATCACCAGCACAATCGCCGTTAATCTACTCATCTACAATCCGGCATCATATCCAACCAAAATTCATGCACCATTCCAGCAAGTTATTCCCCAAACCCAGCAGCAACAACAGTTTCAGCATCACCTGCCCAATCCAATGGATAAACCCCGTCGTTCACAAAACGATGAAAGGTAGAATGGGGCCAGTCAGCGACCCGTTTCACATAGCCATGCTTCATCGGATTAAAGTGAATGTAATCAACATAGCTTTTATAATCCCGCTCATCGCGTATTTGGTGCTCCCAGAAACGCCGTTGCCACAAGGTTGATTCGTTGCGTTTATATTTCGACGCATTCATCCAGTTATGCCGTTTTAAGTGCCCACAGTGTTTCGACACATACCGTTTAATCAAACCCCAGCGTTTACCAAAATCCGCATCGTCCGGCAGAAGCGTCCAAATACAATGCAGATGGTCGGGCATCAACACCCAGGCATCAATTTCAAACGGCAACGATTGGCGCGTTTGTTCAATGCCGTCGCGTAATGCAAAACGCACATCGTCATCACACAAAAAACCTTGTCGCCGATACGTCACCACCGTAAAGAAATACGTACCGCCAGCAAGCATAGCCCGCCGATAATTCGGCAAATCTACACCCCCGCGTCATGCCACCATCGTTAATTTTACGTAGGGTGCGCACCGCGCACCATTTGCGTTTCCGTCCCACCATGCCCATCACGTAACAAGGTTTCGTTTTTATTCGATGTTATGGAATATGGCATTTCCAATACACCATGATTTAATCCAACCCATGGTGCGCGGTGCGCACCCTACCTGGCTAGAACCACTTCTCAATTCCATATCTAAATCTAATAATAATCCACGCGGCAACAATTAGAATAAGAAACAACATATATGCTTTGTTATTCTTCATTTATTATCTATTTCTCTGTTTCTGTTTTTGTTTCTCTATTTTTTATTTTTATAATTAGTTTTCTTTTTCTTTTTCTTTTTCTTTTTCTTTTTCTTTTTCTTCGGAATTTCTGGTGCCTTCTTAAAAATCATTTTTCCCAAACACTCCGCTACACAATAACCTGCGGCAGTGGCATACCCAGATACTGGATCAGGCGCACATGTTTCAGGTTTCGAGAACTCCTCGCTGGCACAAATAGTAAAACAATATAGAAAATATGCCGCATGCCCCCAAAGTTCACCAGTAGGGTCAATATATAACATTGGGTTATTAACTGCATATAAATACAGGTTAATATCTTGACCAGTAAAACTCTTTCCAAGCGCATCAATAATTCCATTTAATTCAAGTGAGTCACTTTGAACATACCGCCCTGCATTAGGGTCGTAATACCTAGTCCAGTTATAATGCAGCCCAGTCTCCGCATCAAAATACTGCCCCGGCAATCTCAAATTACTCGTCACCGTTGACGTCCCGTCAACACTAGCCATACCAAAGGCATCATAAACCGCAGACCAAACCACACTGCCATCCACTGCCGTGAGTTTGAACGGCGTACCCAGATGATCATTATGATAAAAATAATAGCCACTGCTGTTACGCATATAAATCGGATCCGTGCCCCAAGTACTATTTGGCTGATAGCCATAACTCACCAGCTGTGTACCCGTCGGCCCATACTCAGCAACCATGCCTTCATCCGCATAGAAGTAATAAGTCTTGATGCCATTGATTTCCTTCCACAACCGACGGCCAAAAGGATCGTAACCATAGTTAGCGATGGTATTGGCATTGCCATCTTCTACGTGGCTTAGACGATTATTATGGTCGTAACTGTAGTTAGTGATGGCACTGCCTTGTGTCATACGAATACGGTTGCCATTGATGTCATAGTCGTATGTTGCTGCTGGACTGCTGAGTAACTGATTGTTGTCGTTGTAACTCCAGACACCACTGTCATCAGCGATACGATTACCGGCACCATCAAGGCTGTAATTACGATTAGCCAACGGGCTTTGCAGTGCCTGGGTTAGGCGCTGGTTGTCATCGTAGCTGTATGTGTTAATGCTGGCATCACTGTTCTTTGCTGTGATGTTCTGAAGTGCATCGTAACTGTAATCAAGCTGGGCTATAACATTTTGAGTGGGTGACTTAACCTCCAGGCTTTGCAGACTAAGCAGGTTAGTCTGCTGGTAACGTTGCACGGTGCCGCCGGGCAAGGTGACCTGCTTGGGGGCTAGCCAGTTGTATTCATTGACAGTGATGCTACCGCCTGGCAGTTGCACACTGCTGAGCTGGTTGTTGTCATCATAAAGATAGCTGGCGGTGATGCCATCGGGGCCAGTGAAACTTTGCTTGCTGCCGTTAGCGTTGTAGCTATAGGCATACCCAAGCAGAAAAGGACCATAGTTAACGGTTTCGCCTGTCTTGCGACCCAGTGCATCATAGCTGAGTGTGCCGCTTTGTGTGCCGTCATTCCAGCTTGTGAGCTGACCTTGAGTGTTATAAGTGTAGCTAACTGTTTTGGCTGCGGTGGTGGCTGATGCACTGGCGTACTCTTCAACACCGTTGTAACGACCAGCATCATCGTAACTGAAGTGGCTACGTTGGCCTTTAGGCTGGGTGAAATCGGTGAGATTACCGTCGCCATCATAGACGTAGCTGATCTGCTGGCCAAGCGGACGGGTCTCCTTAATTACAAGGTCGTTGCGGTCGTAATCAAACAGAGTGATCTGGTCGTTGGCGTCTTTGACGCTGATGAGGTTGTCACGACTGTCGTAACCATACTCTACGATATAACCTAAGGGATCGGTTTCTTTGATCAAACGGTTAAGTGGGTCATAGGCTTTGAGGCTGATATTGCCAAGGGCATCGGTGGTACTGATGAGGTTGCCGTGAGCGTCGTAGCCGTAGCTGGTGACTCGCTGAATGAGTTCACCTTCTTCATCCACGCTGCCATCAACAATCGTTTCACTCACCAAGCGGTTGCGACTGTCGTATTTAAACTGCTGCTCATAGGTTGGGTAGATGACTTTGCTGGGCTGATAGAGCTTGCCGCTGCCAGGAGCACCTTCGTCGGCGTACTGGATCTGGATGATATTGCCGTTGCCGTCAGTGAATTTGATGAGACGGCCAATAGGGTCGTAGTCGGCGGATTTGATCTTACCATCAGCATCAGTGGTGATACTAACCTGGCCATCGAGCTTGTATTCAATTTGAGTGGCCTTGCCATTACTATTAGTAGTCTTGATCAGACGATTGGCAGCATTATAGGTATAGGTGGTGGTTTTGTTGTCTGGAGTTGTGACAGTGACCAGATTGCCAGAACGGTCATAGGTGTTGGTGGTCGTGTGGCTTAATGGATCTTTCTCTGTCAGCAGCTGTCCGGCATTGTCATAGGTGTAGGTCCAGACCTTGCCGCGGCCATCGGTGCGGGTGAGCATGTTGCCCATAATGTCGTAGGTGTAACTAAAGCTGTTGCCTTCGGGGTCGGTGATGCTGCTAACGTTGCCTGCATTATCGTAGGTGTAGGTGGTGAGGGCTTCGGCTGTGTTTGCATCTGCCAGACGTTTTACGGTGAGCTGATTGCCGTATTGGTCATAGGTAAACTCAGTAACGCGCTGCTCTGGCAAGCCAAACGCTTCTGTGAGTTTGGTGAGGTTGCCATTGGCATCATATTCACGGTTAGTGACTACGCCATTTTCATTGGTCTCTTGCAGCAAATTGCTGGTGATAGGATCGTATTGGAATGAGGCAGTGCTGCCATCAGCATAAGTGCGATTGACAACGTTGCCGAATTCATCATAAGTGTTAATCGTTTTATTTGTGTTGCGATCATAGTTGACGAAATCGCGGCTGCCCTGACCACGTTTACCGTACTCAACCATCTGACCGTTGACTTTACGATATTGAAATGAGCTGCCGACATAGTTCCTAACTTCTGTACGTCCGCCGTCAGATTTTTCTGTAATCAGCGTGTTGTCTTTATCTACATAGGAATAGCTTTTTCTGAGTCCTTTGTTGTCAACGGTCTCTGTAACGCGACCCTGACAGTGGATTTCGTAGCTTTGGTGCAGTCGCCCTTCTGGGTCGACCAAGCTGTAACGGTTGATATTTTGCTCTGTAATCGCTTTGGCAGGGAAAGCTCGTAGACCAGGCCCCTGACCAGCACGAGGATCGTCTGCATCCACCCATATCCAGGTACCATGAGTTTCATCAGCAGCACCAATAAACTCATAATAGTTAGGATATTTGTGGTCGCTGCAGTCTGAGCTCTGACTAAATCCTGCTTCAGAATAGGACCAGTGCCCCAACGCAAACTTAGACAATTCTAACTCAAAGATCGATGGTGGGGTGTATTGCCACTGAACCGGCCTGATGACTGGCTCAACTTGATTGCTCCAGGTGTTGCCAAGCACATCCTTATAGCTGGTAACCGCTCCCTGTTCTGTGGTTGTGCTCTTTTCAATCCGACGGCCTGAGGCGTCGCGAATGGCTATGAGCGGTTTGTCAGTTGCGGACTCGTCATATTCATACCAGAGCACCTGATTGCCGAAATGATCGAGCACACCAGTACGCTTGCCTTCGGCATCGTATTGAAAGGTGATATTGACGTTGTTTTTATCACCGGACTGCTCTAGTCGTGCACTATGGAAGGCGGCATCAGTTTCGTATAACGGTTTGAATTTTTTCCAGTCGCCACGACTATCCTGCCACAGTATCTGGCTTGTTTTGTTGATATGAACTGATGTGCCATCAACCAATGTCACATCAGTTTCTGTCAGACCTTGAAGTTCTATTCGTTTATATGAACCATAGGTAAATACGAAGTCTGATTGACGGTTATAGGCCCAACCATCGCGGTTGATGGAGTCTATATTCTTAGTAATATAGTCCTGATAGTCGTTATCTTTTGCATTAATAACCAGTGGATCCCAATCGCGATTAGCAGTGCGAA
>Ga0316207_10003863_pt1 | contig 13525 bp, 11 predicted proteins | sample 6weekpyrite_MG_FD_204943 | JGI IMG/M metagenome (GOLD analysis project Ga0316207, IMG submission 204943) | Microbial mat bacterial communities from mineral coupon in-situ incubated in ocean water Damariscotta River, Maine, United States -... | ecosystem: Environmental > Aquatic > Marine >... | reverse complement strand
CGCTAGTTGAATTACAGCAACAATTAATAGAACGGATTTTAATTTTAGCAGGGGAACGTATTCTCTCGCCTATTATTTGGTTTACCACGTTTGCTATGTTGGGCTCTGGGCCACTTGGTGTCGTTTTGTATCGTTTAAGTTGTCATTTGCATCAACGTGTCAAAGGGCAAACTGATGCCTTCGCTGTATCTGTTAACCGGTTGTATGCCATCCTTGGTTGGGTACCGGCCCATCTGATTGCCTTATTGTTTGCAATGGCGGGCAGTTTTGTTGATACGATTCAACGTTGGCGTGAGCGTCGTTCATCATGGCGTGATGATTGGCAACAAGCAGCATCAATGGCCATCACGACTGGCGGCTTCGGCGCGTTACAGTTCTCGACTACGACAACTGAAGATAGCGCCTTGCATGAGGAAATCCCACAACACATCCGTGCTGCAATTGGGCTGATTTTACGCAGTATTGTTATTCTGGTTGTCTTGATTGCGGTGATTACGTTAACGTTATTTCAAAGCTAAAGGTTTGTTTCTCGCTTTGTGCACGAATCACTGACGGATTAAGCCGTTTCGTCACTGATCTTTTGTAGGACGGGGACATCAATACCGGCTTTTTCCGCTAATTCAAGTGCACGTGCAAGTCGTACTGGTGCACTACGCCCCATACACCCATGTTCAGGATCACCGTCAAAGGCTTCCAGCATACCGGCTATTAATCGTTCACGATCGACATTATCTTCATTAATTAACCATGCCTGTAGTGTCATCACATCATTAGCGACATCACGTGCAAGTTGTTGGTGGCTTTTCCATAATTCGTTGACGTTACCGCCTGATTTTAATCCAGCGATATTGGTCGTTAAGATATAGACATTTTTTCGTACGAGTTCATAACGAAGTTCGTTAATATTTACCGGAATTGTTGTCGGGATGTCGATGGCTGCTAAGGCATCAGCAATCAGTTCGGCTTTAGGACCAAACACGGGTGAAGGAATGAGCACTTTATAATCCATGCCTTTTTTCTTCTCGAACCAAACAGAAATAACGGTTGGTTCAATTAGGTCATGGGCATGCCAGTCACGTGGTAATAATTCATTTTGTAATAGACCGATACGTTCTAACCAAAGGGTTGGAATTTGTTCTAAAGTTGGATGAAGATCAGCTTCACCAACAGCAACTAAAACCAATGCAGGTGTCGGTAACTCAGCAGCGACGGCCGCGATAGACATATCCCGTGTCACTGGATAGACAGGGTGACCGAGGCGAAGAAAACCGCGTGCAAAGACACCAGCCATTTCGCCCATACCAATAATAACGATCGGATCTTTCATAGTTATACCTTTTTTAAAGTCGCTATAAAACAGCGGTTTATCATTCTATTTAGTTGTTATTAGATCTGCAAATACAAAACCATCACGCTCGACTACTTCGCCAGTATTAATCATAAGCGCTTGATTGAACATGGGCCCATTATGGACACAGCTATGGAATTCACCGTTTTCACCACAGGGATCGACATCATCAGGCAGGCTATTTAAAAAATGGTGATTAAATTTTTGACCAGCAAAGTCAGTGGATAGCTTGCGTGGATCAATACACGTGATTGTGGCCTCAAGACCACTATCAATCATTGTTTCTGCAAGTCGTCGAGTCGGTTGCTGCCAAAGCGGAAATACTGGGCTGATACCGGTATTCTCAAGTTGTTTTTCGCGATACTGACGTATGTCCTCTAAATAGAGATCGCCAAAGGCCATGTGTTCGACATTGTTGGCGCGCATAATGTGTAAGAAATTTTTCATTACAGTTTCATATTCTTCATTATTACAAGGCGAAGGAATATTTAAAATATGCAAAGGTAAGCCGGCGGCATCTGCTTGTTGCTGGAGGATTCGTTCGCGAACACCATGCATCGCAACACGTTTGTATTTTTCATTAACCGTCGTGACAAGTGCAACGACTTCATAATCAGGATCTTGTTGTAATGTATACAAAGCCCAAGCACTGTCTTTGCCACTACTCCAGCTAAGAAAAACAGGCTTAGTCATCGTCGATATGTCTACCAGGTTGCCAAAGTACCTCGCTACCATTTTCATGGCGCGCGAGACAGCGAGCAATTACAAATAATAAATCTGACAGTCGATTCAAGTAACTAATGACATGAGGTGATACGGCTTCATCTCGGTTTAATGTCACCACACGACGTTCAGCACGTCGGCAAACTGAACGTGCTAGGTGACATGCTGATGTAGCATGTCCGCCAGCGGGAAGAATAAATTCTTTTAGCATAGGGAGTTCAGCATTAAGTTCATCAAGAACTTCTTCTAAACGCGTTACGTAATCGCTAGTGAGTTTGTTGTAATTGGGCACGCAAAGTTCGCTTCCGAGATCAAATAAGTCGTGTTGTATGCCTTCTAGGCAGGTTTTTATTTCATCGGGTAGCGAGTGGGAAAGTACCATACCGATAATGCTGTTGAGTTCATCCGTGGTGCCATAGGCTTCTACGCGAGAGCTATCTTTCGCTATTCGCGACCCATCACCAAGCCCTGTATCACCTTTATCGCCGGTGCGGGTATAAATTTTTGATAAACGATGTCCCATATTCGTTCCTTATAATAAGCGGTATTCGACGGGTAAGACTAAGTTAAGACTATTGCCATTCAATAACGCGATAGCAGAAGGTAAAATTTCTACCTCATCGAGGCTCTTCATGGCGGCTTTATCAAGCAAACCGAAACCAGAACTTTTTATAATGCGTATTTGGCTGAGCTTACCATTGGCTTCAATCCGCAGGCTGAGTTGTACTTCACCACTCCAACCGCGGCGTACTGCTATGCGTGGGTAGTAAAAGTGTAAAGCAAAGGCTTGTTCAAGTTCAGAATATAATAAACTTGATGTGCGTGCTGATAATGCCTGTTGTGTCGGTGTCGTACTATCTTTGCTTATGGTTTCAAGGCTTGCGACAACAGTTGATTGAGTATCGATTGTTAGTTCAGGACTAGCATCTGCTACGGTATTTTTTTGTGGATCAGTTTGTTCCGGCGGTTCTGACTTTTGAGCGGTTTTGTTAGTGACCTCAGTTGCTTCAAGTTTCTTCTTGGTAATTGTTTTTACTGTGTCAGGCTGTGTTGGTTCGGGCGATTTTTTATGATCAGCTGCTTCGGTACGGTTAGTTTCTTGAGGAGAGTCTTTTTGTGTAACGGATGGCGCTTGAATACTAATACGCATACGCGTACCAATAGATACACTTTCTGTCGAATTAAAATTGATCAGCCCTAGCACGGCTACATGGATAGCAGCCGATACTAGGATTAAAATGCTGATCAATTTTGTCATAGGCTATTGGTTCGTTGTGTATCTAAGTTCAAAGAATACGGCACGATCTTGCACGCGGTAGTCGCCTGCGCCAGTTGCAGCGAGCGCGTATTCCTTATCAAAGAGGTTTTCTACTTTGGCATTTAATTTGAGACCTTTGCTGACATTGTATGTGCCAGTTAGGTTCACCAGTGTGTAGCTATCTAACGTGGTGTTATCAAATGCAGAGTTATCACGTGAACTTGTCGTGAGTAAGTCCATGCCAACGCGGTATTTACTACGTGTATAACCGACTGCTGCAGTTAGTGAACGCTTCGCACGACGTGCGAGTTGGTCACCATTATCACGATTTTCAGGATCTTGGATGATAGCTTCAACGCGTACATCCCATGCATCCTTGTTGTATTCCCATGCAGCTTCAATACCTTGAATACGTGCTTTACCAATATTGTTATTTGTGCCACCCGAGAATTCAATTAGGTTATCAATATCATTATTGAATAGACTTAGGCTGTAGCGATGGTGTGCGTTGGCTTTGTAGCGTAGACCCAATTCAACATTCTTAGACTCTTCTGGGTCAAGATTTGGGTTGCCACCAAAACCAAAACGATCTGTGCTATCAGGTGCACGGAATGCGGTACCGACGCCAGCTAATAAACGCATTTTTGAATTTACTTGATAACCGTATTCTACGTTCCATGTGTTATATGTACCAAAGGTATTGTGATCGGTATGGCGTACAGCAAGTAATAGTTGGTGATCACCATAACTGATGTTGTCTTGCAAGAAGACGGCATCTGTATCGGTGTCGATATCAAATCCTGAACCAAAACTAAGGCTGTCAGTATCTTCACGAGATAAGGCGATACCAGCTGAAACTAGATGATGTTGGTTAATCTCAATATCATTTTGCCAGTCGAGTACATTTCGACGTGTGCGTACAAAATCAGCTGCTTGTGATTGACGAATTTCATCTTCAATGCGGCTTAACTTTAATGTGCTTGACCATTGATCGTTAGGCGATGTCTTAAATGTTAATGTCGTTGCACTGTTTCTGAAGTCTTGATCGAGTAAACCACCAAAGAAACCGAGATATTCACTGTTACCATCGGCTTGCCAATGGCTTAATTCAAGATCGCTGTTACTACCAATTTTTATACCAGCAAAGGCATTGATACTGATATTTTCAAAGCCGCGATCGGTCGAACTTGTTACTAGAGATGGGAATCCATCGATTTGTTCAACATTGATCTGAAAACCTGTGCGCCATTTATCAGCACCGTGAGATAGACCCGCACCAAAGCGATGCGTTTGATCGGCACCAAAACCAACTTGCGTGCTGAGAGTTGTTCCTTTTGCGGCACGGCGGGTGATGATATTAATGACACCACCAATGGCTTCTGAGCCATAAAGTGCTGAACGGGGGCCTTTTACAATTTCAATACGTTCAATTATATCTGGATCAATATTTTGTAATGCTGCGCCGCCAATAGTGCCAGGATTAATTTTTACACCATCAATCATGACAAGGGTGTGATTACTTTCTGTACCACGAATAAATAATGAGGTGGTTGAACCGGGATTACCATTGCGACCAATATCCAAACCAGCATGGAAACGTAATAGGTCCGCAACATCAATTGCCTGACTGCGTTCAATTTCGTCGCGATCAATCACAATAACGGGTGCAAGGGCATCATCGACTGTTTGTACAGTACGAGAGGCGGTGACAATCACAGGTTCAAGCGTTTTATCGGCTGCTGATATAGGACTTACGATAGCCATGACAAGACTAGTCAATAGGGATTTCTTAAAGGTATTCATTACAACTCCGCATAATAGAGCCATGCATACCCGCATAGCTCAATTTAAAAAAGACAATACGGAAGGAGTTGGATGAGGCAAAATAATGCCCGCTCCTGTCGCCCGCCGCAACATGTCGCTAAATGCATCGGGCCGGTCTCCGGGCTTACGAGTGGTTTTCCTTGAACTGTCGCCTTCCCATGCTAAAGCACAGTGGCTGGATGACAGTCCTTAACTCGATTCACCGTTGCGGGGGCAGCGTCGGAATAAATAGCATGGTGGCTATCGCACCGACTTCCCGTTTCACTCCCTTCATTGAAAAAATGGCAGGAGCACCTGATGCAGGTAGGGCGAGGTTAGGGGGAACAGTCATCGCAGTCAAGCAGAGAATGCTTTTGCGACTAAAGATCAATTACTTAGCCTAAAGTTATTGGATTAGGCAGCTGATTCTGGCTTGCTAAAGGCTTTTTCAGCAATGGCTGGGCGTGCATAGTGGTAGCCTTGACCACATTTCACACCCATATGGAGGACCGCTTCACGTAAGGTTTCATTTTCAATACTTTCGGCAATACTCACTGCGCCAAAAGAAAGGGCTAAGGCATGAACGTGTTCGATGATGGTGTAATCAGCGTGACTGTCGAGCATCTTGCTGACAAAGGCGCCATCTATTTTAAGATACTCGGGACGGAATACACGTAAATAGTTATAAGTAGAATACCCTTGACCAAAGTCATCTAAGGCTAACTTACAACCGACATCACGTAGTGCTTGAATCTCAGCCAGTAAGGTTTCGGTTAAGTTAATTGTTTCACGTTCAGTTATTTCAATTGTAACAGGGCGACCGGCTTCACATGCGGGTGCAACCAATGACAATAAATCTTTACCAAAATTCTTATCGTTGAATGAGATGAGACTAATGTTCATAAATAATTCAACATCAGGTGGTGCAAGTTCAAGTGCGGTTGCGATGACGCAAAGATCAATTTCACGTACTAAACCAAGGTCCTCAGCAACCATAATGAATTCGGCAGCAGATACATGCACCTCACCTCGTTTCATCGTGGCGAGTACTTCATAGGCAATGGGCTCACCACTGCGTAAATCAGTAATAGGTTGGAAGGTTGGAATAATATCACCGGCTTCAATCGCATTACGGAGTTCGAAACCACGGCTAAAGACTTCCATAATGCCTTGGCTGATATCAATGGAGAGAACCTCGATATTACCGCGGTTACGACGTTTGGCTTGATATAGCGCAACATCAGCTGCGCCAATGAGCTCTTGCACTGAATTGCCATGAAAGGGGGCAATCGACATGCCAATACTGGCACGTAGCTGGAGATAACCAACAGGTAAGCGTACTCGTGAGCTATTAAGTGCATCAAGTGCATTTTGACAGAGCTTACGTGCTTCATCGATTTCAGTGTCAGTAAATAACAAGGCGAATTCATCACCGGCAAGACGTGCAACAATATCATCGTTGCGCAGCAGTTCTCGCAATGTTTTAGCCGTTGTTTTTAAGACCTGATCACCGACAGGGTGTCCATAGGTATCGTTAATGAATTTGAAACCATCAATATCGAGCAAGGCTAAGCAAAGTGATTTTCCTTGTTCCATGTTTTGCGGTAATTTTTTCGAAAGAATTTTTTCAAAGTGACGACGGTTATAAATACCCGTTAACTCATCGGTTATTGATATTTTGTAAAGTTGTCGGCGGTGTCTTTCTAGTGTTTGCGTAAGTTCATAACGTTCACTGATATCATGAAAGCGGCCAACCACACCAATTAATTTACCATGATTATTAAAGGTGGCGTGTGCGTCGAGTTCAACGCGAATGGGTTTGCTTCCAGAAGCCCGAATTTCTATTTCAGCGCCACTGATATCAAGCCCCATTAAGCTGTCTTTTTGAAATAATTTTCGGTCACTTATTTCAGGTAAAAAATCAGAAAAGAACTTACCGAATGAGTCAGTAGCATTGTAGCCGGTGAGTTGTTGCCAAGCGGGATTAAGAAACGAGATCGCGCCACGATCATCAAGCTCGAACATTGCCTCACGCATGTTGTTTACTAATGAGCGTAGTTGCTGTTCATTCGTCAGCAATTTATCTTGTGTGCGTTGTAAATTAGTTATCTGTTCAGACATGAGTCGGGCACTTTCGGTAAGTGCATTACCAAGATCTTGGATTTCATTGTAGCTAGTACGTGGTGTGACAATATGCTGTTGCCAATCGCCGCGCCCGATATGTGCTGCAATCTTCACAAGTCGTTTTAGTGGTGCCGTAAAACCAGAAATAACCCAGTAGGTGATGGCTAAACCAATAACTAATAGCCCAATCAAGATCAGTAGATTGTTAACCAATATATCAGTCAAACGTTGCCCAATCGGTGCGTTTGACAGTTTTATTTCTAAGGTGCCTTTACTAATTTGATTTTCATAAAGTGCAGATTCAAGCACAATATTGGCTTCATCTTCGGTGATAAATAATTTTACAAAAAAATTCGGTTCGGGTTCATTTTGATCAAGTGAATAGATCAACGTACCAGTACGGTTACTAACAAAAACACCTGCGATGGCGGTATTTTGGATAAGATTGTCCAGATATGCCTTCAAACTGTTTGCATCACGTGCGGCGAGCATTCTGAGGACATTAGGCTCAGCAAGCGTCATGAGATTACGGGCAAGGTTGCGCTGCGAATCAATTTCGGTGCGGGCTGCCTGTGTGACGAGAAAGAAGCCAAGCAGAGTAATACCCAGTACTTGCATCACGGTGAAGGCAAATACCAGACGACCGCGGAGTGTGCTTGGTAATTTGAGTTTCACGGAAACCCCTGTTGATTATTTTTCGCTGTTAATACGCTGAGTATTTAACAGCCCCCGATCCTTATTATGGACGCTACAGGGCTTTCTGTCACTGTTTTGAGGCTAACTCATTGAATTGAATGGTAATAGAGGCGTATTGCGGAGTTAACGCAAGCTGATTTGTTGCCAGCCTGCTTGCGTTGCATAATCGCTCAGTGTGTCATCTGCATCGACGGTGACAGGGTGGCTTACCATTTTGAGTAGCGGTAAATCATTACGGGAATCAGAGTAAAAATAACTACCGTCAAGGTCGTGGTGAGTATTTTTTAACCAATCGTGTAAGCGTTCGACTTTGCCTTCTTGAAAACACGGTGTGCCGGCCACTTTCCCTGTATAGCGGCCATTAACAATCTCTGGTTCGGTGGCAAGCAAATTATCAATGCCATAAGCAGCCGCAATGGGAGCGGTCACAAATCGGTTGGTTGCAGTAATAATGAGTAAGGTATCCCCTTTGTTTCGATGTTCATCAACCAATGCTTGTGCCTTGGGCAACATGAGCGGGCTGATCACTTCGCGCATAAATTGTGCGTGCCATTTTTGTAATGTGGCCATATCATGTTCAGATAGGGGTTTTAGGGAAAAAGCCAAAAACTCAAAAATATCTAGCGTGCCTGCTTTATAAGCATCATAAAACCGCTGATTTTCACTTTCATACCAATCAGCATCAACAACGCCTAGTTTGACGAGAAAGCATCCCCATAGGTAATCACTATCATCTGCCAAAAGGGTGTTGTCTAAATCAAAAATTGCCAAGCTCACGTTATTTCTCCTCACATATGGGGCGTAGCATAGAAAACCTCGTCGTAAAGGACAATCACTATCTTTAAATTTGAATCATAATTGATGGTCAGAAGGAATCGTGTGACAATCAAGAAAGATGATTTGGTGAGGCAGTATTTGTGATCGATGAACAGGGTTTCAGAGCTAATGTAGGCATCATCCTGTGTAATCAGGAAAACCGCTTATTATGGGCGAGACGGATTGGTCAAAATGCTTGGCAATTCCCTCAGGGTGGTATTCGTGAAAATGAGTCGGCTGAGCAAGCACTGTATCGTGAACTAGATGAAGAAATAGGTTTGCAGCCAGAACATGTTGAACTTTTATCAAGTAGCCATGATTGGCTACGTTACCACCTCCCGAAACAGCTGATTCGTCATGACTGCAAGCCCTTATGTATTGGGCAAAAGCAGCGCTGGTTTTTATTACGCCTGATTGGTGCAGATGAAGATGTACGTTTAGATACCGATGCGCGTCCTGAGTTTGATCACTGGCGTTGGGTTGATTATTGGCATCCGTTGGAAGAAGTTATTTACTTTAAACGCGAAGTTTATGAGATGGCAATGAAAGAATTTGAGCCAATCTTGTTTCCTAATCAATAAACGAAATAATTGTTATCTATCATTGTCTTACTAGGTATTTTCACAATAACCACAAATATTTAAGCTATTAGATGTATGGCCGATAAAATAGCTAATTAGGCGTTAATGCGGAAAAGAAGAGACAGAAAATGAAAGCATGGAATAGGCTGAATATTCTTTTCTTTACGCTTATTTTGTCGTCATGCAGCGGCGACACAGAAAAAGAATACACGCCAATATATTCCCAACAGTCCATTTTAAGCGAAGAAAAAACATATATTATCGGGATTCACCCACTGCATAACCCAAAGCGGTTACATGAAATATTTGGCCCGATTGCTAATTATTTGACTGAGAATATTTCGGGTGCTCATTTTAAGATTGAAGCATCACGTAATTATGCCGCCTTTGATAAAAAACTGTATAGCCGGAAATTCCATTTTTCATTACCAAACCCATATCAAACGGTGAATTCACTAGGGCATGGGTATAGCGTATTTGGCAAGATGGCTGATGATGAGAATTTTAGGGGCATTTTTTTAGTCCGAAAGGATAGCGGCATCAATAGTGTTGCTGATTTAAAAGGCAAGCCGGTTAGTTTTCCTGCCCCAACAGCACTTGCCGCGACAATGATGCCGCAATATTACCTACAAACAAACGGGCTGAATGTAATGAAGGATATTGATATTCGTTATGTTGGTTCGCAGGAATCATCAGTGATGAATGTGATGTTAGGTGACACGGCAGCTGGCGCAACCTGGCCGCCACCATGGCGAGCATTATCAAAAGAACGCCCAAAACTGGCAAAAGAACTAAAAGTAATATGGCAGACGGCACCTTTGCCAAATAATGGTTTGGTTGTTAGAGATGATGTTGATGAGGCGACATTAAGACAAGTAAAAAAACTGATCTTAAATTTGCATAGAAATAAAGAGGGGAAAGTTTGGCTGGAGAAAATGCAGCTATCAAAATTTGAAAAAGCAACGGATGCGACTTATCTCCCTGTTGTGAGTTTCTTGAAAACATTTCATAACGTTGTGCGTCCGATTAAATAGTTGCCATTACTGATGAACAAAATATTAAATTTCGCAAAAGACGCATGGACATTATCAATACGAAGGCAATTAATGCTGGGTATTATTCTTGTGCATGCCGTTTTGATGACTATTTTTGTTTATGATTTAGTAAAACGGCAAAGTGATTTCTTGCATGCGCAGAGTATTGCGCAAGTAACCAGTTTAACAAAAACCTTAGCCGTAAATAGTTCATCATGGGTTGTCGCAAATGATGTGATTGGATTGGAAGAAGTTCTGCAAGCGCAAACAAGTTACCCTGATTTAAAATATGCAATGGTATTAAGTCTTGACGGGCGCGTATTGGGACATACAGATGTCAACAAGGCAGGCCTTTATGTCAGTGATGATGTTAGTCGTAAATTGTTAAAGTCGGCACACCAACAACACATCCTTGTTGATACGATAAACCTAGTTGATATCGCAGCACCTATTTTTATCAATGACAAGGTAATAGGTTGGGCACGAGTTGGTCTAGGGCAAGATAAAATTGTGTCTGGCTTGCAAGTAATTACACGTGACGGGCTTCTTTACACATTGATCGCGATTGTTGTTGGCGCTTTATTTGCTTTTTTTATGGCGAAGGGGATTACGCAAGGCTTGCAACAAATTGTTGATGTGGCCGAAGGTGTGAAGCGAGGTGATTTACAGCTTCGTTCTGAATTATCCCGGAAAGATGAACTTGGACATCTCGCTGAAGACATTAATATCATGCTTGATACCATCGCGGAAAGTAAACGTGATATGCAAGTTATTTTAGATCATTCCCCCGCACTTATTTATGCAAAAGATATTGATGGAAAGTATGTCTTTGTTAACCAGAAATTCACACAAGTTTTTGCAAAGCCAGGTGGCGATATTATCGGCCAAACTGATGCTGAAATTTTTTCAAAAGAATTTTCAGACAAACTTATATCTAATGATAAAGAGGTATTAGTATCCGGCAATGAAATTGAGTCAGAAGAAATTGTTCCGCTTGCTGATGGTTTACACACATACGCGACTGTTAAATTTCCACTTATAAACGAGAAGGGGATTATTTACGCAGTATGTGGCATTTCAACCGATATTACTTTGCGGAAAAAAGAGGAAAAGAATTTACGACATATTCAAAAAATGGATGCATTAGGAAAGTTAACAGGCGGTATCGCGCACGATTATAATAATATGCTTGGTATTGTTTTAGGTTATACAGAGCTGTTAATAGGCATGTGTGATGACAACTCAGATGCTGAAAGGCACCTCAAATCTATTCAGCATGCGGGTGAGCGTGGTGCAAAATTAACAAAAAAATTATTATCTTTCTCAAAGGATACGGATAGCGAAAAAGATATTGTGTATCTCAATGACTTTTTAAAAGAAGAGTCACAGATGTTAGAAAAAGTGCTCACGGCCAGAGTGCAATTGGTTCTTGCGATAGATGATAACTTATGGCCAGTTTGGATCGAGCGCAGCGATTTAGAAGATGCAGTTATCAATATGTGTATTAATGCCATGCATGCTATGAATGGTGAAGGAAAACTTACCATTGAATCGAATAACATCACCTTGGATCAAGATAGTGCAAAATTACTAGAATTGCCACCAGGCGATTATGTTGTGACATCTTTTGTTGATACCGGATGTGGTATGGATGAAGATACGATGGAAAAAATATTTGATCCGTTTTTCTCAACTAAGGGGGAGCAAGGTACGGGTCTTGGTTTAAGTCAGATATATGGTTTGATAGAAAGCAGTGGTGGTGCGATTAAGGTGCATTCTGAGGTTGGGAAAGGGACCGAGTTTGTGTTGTATCTGCCGCGTTATTCAAAAGAAATAGTGAAAAGCAAAGCTAAACACAAATCGCCCACTAACCCAACGAATCTCACGGGAACAGAAACTATTTTAATTGTCGATGATGAACCGATAATGCTTAAACTTGTTACAAAGATTTTGCAAATGCAGGGTTATACGGTCATCAATGCGGAATCAGCTCAACAAGCTTTAGAGCTATTTGAGACGACGCCAATCGATCTGTTGTTGTCAGATGTGTTTTTATCGGGTGCAGATGGATATGAGTTAGCAGAAATAGTTAAACAGCAATATCCAGCAGTAAAGGTTCAGCTGGCAAGTGGTCTTGCTGCCGAACATCATAAGCGCATTGATGACGAAACATTGCAAAAAAACATGTTAATCAAACCATATGATGCACATGTACTATTAAGTAGAGTGCGAGAGTTGTTAGATTAGTTGTACTAACGAGCAATCAAAAGAGACCAGAGGGGATGCTTTGGTTATTCGCTAATATCCTTAATAAACACCTTTGAATTGCGTTGGTAATTGTATAAAGAACGTCGTTTGCTAGGTAAGCTTTTGACATCGGCTGCTTTAAAGCCCCGTTCCCTGAACCAATGCGCTGTCCGAGTAGTAAGCACAAATAAACGTTCACCAGCATCGCTTAATGCTTGTTGTTCAATCCAGGTTAATAAGTGGTCGCCCCGACCTTCATTTTGATAATCAGGGTGAACTGCAAAACAGGCTAACTCAATTAGTCCTTTTTTAGTCGTGGGGTATAAGGCTGCGCAGGCAATGATCATCCCATCCCGTTCAACAATGGTGAATTGTTCAATCTCTGTTTCAAGATGTTCTCGTGAACGTCTCACCAGTGTGCCGTTTTCTTCTAATGGACGTAACAATTCAATAATGCCACCGACATCATTTATTTCAGCCTGACGAATACCTTCGTATATATCATCGGTGATTAAGGTTCCAACACCATCACGGGTAAATAATTCTAATAGCAGTCCACCATCAATATGTTGATCAATGAGATGTGCTCGTTGCACACCATGTCGGCAAGCATGAATCGCACTTTGCATATCACGTACATAAGTGTCGTTTAGATTTTTTTGCTTGGTAATAAATTGTTCTGCCTCACTGACAGAAAACTGTCTTAACAATTTTTTACGTGCAGCCTTACTGCCATAAGCGCCCGTTAGCGTAATTAATTTATCGGCTTGTAATTGAATGGCGGTACTACTGGCTAGCTCGTTTAAGGCAAGATTAAAAATTTCGCCTGTTGGTGAATAGCCAAGTGGTGATAACAATACAATTGAATTATGTGCGTGTTGTTGTTCGATACCAC
>Ga0316207_10003862_pt1 | contig 13527 bp, 16 predicted proteins | sample 6weekpyrite_MG_FD_204943 | JGI IMG/M metagenome (GOLD analysis project Ga0316207, IMG submission 204943) | Microbial mat bacterial communities from mineral coupon in-situ incubated in ocean water Damariscotta River, Maine, United States -... | ecosystem: Environmental > Aquatic > Marine >... | reverse complement strand
GGTATTACACGTGCGTGATGAGGCACATCGTTTTGCGATCTCCGGGCATCGCGCCAAGCGACAAAAAGCCAGGACAACATCAAAACTTGAGCAAATACCGGGGCTAGGTGCAAAACGTCGTCAGGCCATCCTTAAACAGTTCGGTGGTTTGCAGGCCGTGAGTAAAGCCGGGGTGGAGGATTTAGCGAAAACACCCGGAATCAGTAAGAATTTAGCCCAACTTATTTATGATAGTTTCCATAGCGACTAACTTTTTCACAAACTAAACATTTTCGATTCAATAGGCGAGACAACAATAATGAACACACCTCTCGATCAAAAGGCGCTCGACAGCCTGTTTTTAAAAGCCCGTAGTCATAACGGCTGGCAGGAAAAGGAATTGCCTGAAGGCATTCTTCAACAGATTTATGATTTAACAAAAATGGGCCCCACTGCGGCCAACTCATGTCCGGCCCGGTTTATTTTTGTGCAATCGGATGAAGCCAAACAGCGTTTAAAAGCCTGCCTTAATGATGGCAATGTTGAAAAATCTATGCAGGCTCCGTGCGTGGTGATCTTCGCGATGGATATGGAGTTTTACGAAAAACTATCCAAGCTGTTTCCGCACACTGATGCGCGTTCATGGTTTGCCGGCAACGACAAAAAAATCGAAGACAATGCTTTTCGTAGCAGCACGTTACAGGCCGGTTATTTCATGCTTGCAGTTCGGAGCATGGGGCTTGATTGCGGTCCAATGTCAGGGCTTGATTATGATAAGCTGAACCAGGAATTTTTCCCCGATGGCAAGCTGAAGTGTAATTTTATTTGTGCTATTGGTTATGGTGATGAATCGAAGTTATTTGATCGTTCACCAAGGCTGGATTTCGATGAAGCTTGTGAACTGCTATAACATTAGCAGCTAATTATTTTTGCTAAATTACTGGAGCCTGAAATGTCACGGCAATTACTTATTTTTCGTCATGCCAAATCCGGCTGGGATGCTGATTCAGACCACCAGCGAACGCTGACTGAAAAGGGCGTGCAGCAGGCAAAGTTTATGGGTGATCTGCTACAGGAAAAGCAGATTCAACCCGAGCTGGTGATTTGCTCATCGGCGTCCAGAGCTATCAGTACAATGGAGCTGGCCATGGAGGCGGGACAGTGGCATTGTGATAGTTCGGTAACCGACGCGCTGTATGAAACAAATGCTGACGCTGTTATCGAGTTGCTACAGCAGCTGGGCGAAGATCAGGTGGTGATGTTAGTTGGTCACGAACCAACATGGTCTGATCTTGCTACACGCCTGACAGGTGAGAGTGTCTCTTTTTCTACGGCAGGGATGTGCAGTATTCAGCTTCAAATTGATAACTGGCAACAAATACAACCCGGTAAAGGATTCCTGGAGTGGTACGAGCACCCTTAACAAATAAAACCCCATTTATTGCACTATAATAAAGCAGCATAAAGTTAATTGGGGGAAATCATGGCAGCAAGCTTGTTAAGGTATCTGTTTTTATTCATCACATTATTCACACTGCAAACGATAACAACGGCTTCTGCAACGGCAAATGAAAGGGTGTTTACCATTGCTCGTGCACCACAGCTCTCTATTACTAAAACTGAAAAAGCCTGGTCGCCTTATATCCAGTACCTAAACGAAAGCACCAATAGCCAGTTCGTTCTTAAGCTTTATGATGACCGTGATCTTTTTGAACGAGATATACAAAAAGGAGTTGTTGATTTTTATTTTGGCAATCCCGGTTATGGTGTAGTCGGCCATTTAAATCATGACTATTTGCCGATTATCAGAAGTAATAACAAAAAACTTCAGGGTATTATCGTTGTAAGAGAGGACAGTGATCTCAAACGGGTAACAGATTTACAGAATAAGAAGCTGGTCTTTCCCGGTAAAACCGCATTCGCAGCCTCATTATTGATCAGGCATTTTTTAGGTTTGCATTACGATTTGAGTTTCGATGAAGGTTATGTCGTCGGTCATGATAACGTTTATCGAAATGTTTTAAATGGTAATTATGTCGCTGGTGGTGGTGTATATAAAACACTGAATCGGGAGCCGGAAGGTTTACGCAACCAGCTGAGAGTTATTTATAAAACCCCGGGTGTATCTTCGCACCCCTTCATGGTTCATCCATCGGTACCTGGCTATGTAAAAAAACTGGTTGTATCGAATACCTTATTATTAAACAAAACCGAAAAAGGAAAAAAAATACTTAAGAAAATAAAATTGTCGAAGCCGGTTGTTACAGACTACAAAAAGGATTACAGCTCACTGGAACCACTGGTTAAAAAAGTATATAAATATCTGTTAATTGAATAAGCAGTTTAACAAATGAAAACCTCTTTATCCCGGCAGCTCATCATCTCAACAGGTGTTATTTATTTTGTAGGTACATTTGTTTTTGGCTGGTTTGTTGGCTATTCGCAGTCTCAGCGACTTCTAGATGATACAAAAAAAGAAACCCAGATTTATCTCAAAACAATCGCGGTTTCGTTATTAAACAGCCTGTCTAAGAAAGATATTTCTTCGATCGAAAATGTTCTTAAGGAATATATGCTGCTTAATGAATTTAATAAAATCAGCATTGTCAGTGAGAACAACCTAATTCTGACCGAGTTGAGTAACCAGCAAGGTGAAATTGTCAACCCGTACTCTTACGGTCAGAAATTCGAGAATCTTATTGAGGTAGATGAGTATAATCAGGAGCTCAGTGCCGATCTCGTTCATTCTGCCAGAACGCTTGGAAAGCTTTATGCGCATGTAAATTATAAGCAGGTTAAAACCTTAAAATATGATATCTGGTTAACTATTCTGGTATCAGGTGTTTTTATTTATTCGCTTATACTGCTTGTAATGATGGTTAGCTTGAAAAATATTCTGCAACCACTGAGTAAAACAGCAGAGTTCACCAGAAATTTTTTGTCAAACATGGGTGGTAGTGTAAATGTTACGACAAATGTCACTGAAATTAATGACATGGTTCAGGCTGTTAACTGGTCATCTATAAAGCTGAAGAAACTTGAAGATGATTTAAAGCAACAGGCAGATCAGCTTGAACAGAAAGTCTTAATTAGAACCAAAGAACTAAATCTGGCGAAAAAAAATGCTGAATCGGCGAATGAAGAAAAAACACGTTTCCTTTCACATATGAGCCATGAATTAAGAACACCACTTAATTCTATTCTGGGATTCTCTCAATTATTAATGATGAATCCAGGGGGTATGACTAACTCTCAAGTTGCAAATGTAACGCAAATTAATGATTCAGGTAATCATCTTCTCAGTCTTGTGAATGAAATTCTCGATATTACGAAAATCGAAGAAGGTGCGTTAGAAACCAATATTGTTATTGTTAATATAAACCAGTATTTCAGAAGTTTTTATAATTCGACAAAGAATATGGCGACTGATAAAAAAATATCTATAGCTTTAAACATGCAAGTGACAGCATCAGTTAACATGTTAGCTGATGAAAAACGCCTGTCTCAGGTAATGTATAATTTAGTCTCCAATTCTATACAATATACTCATGAAAATGGTTTAATAATTGTCTCGATAACTGATGAAAACGATAATGTGAAAGTTGAGGTCAGTGATTCAGGAATCGGTATTGAAGAAAAGGATTTCGACAGGGTGTTTGACAGGTTTACCCGGTTTGATGATGTGTATTACGCTGATGGGGCGGGAATTGGTTTACACTTAACTAAAGAACTGGTCGAGCTGATGAATGGTACAATTGGTTTTAGTTCTGAATATGGTAAAGGTTCAAAATTCTGGTTTACTATTCCCAAGGAAAAGAGTTTTTAAACTCTGTTGCTACTATGAAGCTATTAGTCTTCAATGCTAAACCTTACGATCAGGAGTACTTCAATAAAGTAAATAAGCAGTATGGCCATATCATAGAATATTTACCTGAAGCGTTGTCATTAAATACTGTTGAAAAAGCAGCAGGGTTTAATGCGGTTTGTGTGTTTGTTAATGATGATGTAAATGCAGATGTCATTAAAGGCTTAAAAAAGCTCGATGTTGGTCTGATCGCATTACGCTGTGCTGGTTTTAATAATGTCGATCTTTCTGCTGCTGGTGATGCAAATATAAAAGTAGTACGGGTTCCAGCTTATTCGCCCAACTCCGTCGCAGAACATGCAGTTGCTTTAATGCTGACCCTCAACCGCAAAACCCATAAAGCCTACAACCGTGTGCGCGAATGTAATTTTTCAATCAATGGTTTGATGGGCTTTGATCTATATAATAAAACAGCGGGCATTATTGGTACCGGTCGTATAGGCACCGAACTGGTAAAAATTCTCAATGGTTTTGGAATGCGCATCCTTGCATATGATCTTTATCCTAATCAAATCTGTACGGATCTGGGTGTGGAGTATGTTAGTAAAGAGCAGTTGTTTACTCAGTCCGATATTATTAGTCTGCATTGCCCGCTAATGCCTGAAACAGAACATCTGATTAATCAGCAAGCGCTAGAATTAATGAAACCCAGCGTCATGCTGATTAATACCAGTAGGGGTGCAATACTCGACACAAACGCCGTTGTCGATGCATTAAGAAACCGTAAGATCGGCTATCTCGGTATCGATGTTTACGAACAGGAAGCAGGGTTGTTCTTTAAAGATATGTCAGACCAGGTAATATCCGATGTCTGTTTACAGCAGTTGTTAGTTTATCCCAATGTGCTGGTTACCGGGCATCAGGCATTTTTCACCCACGAAGCCATGACCAGCATCGCAGATACAACATTACAAAGCCTGCAGGATTTTGAACAAAATAAACCGTTGATAAATCAGGTCGTTGCTAATTAAATTGTAGGCGTATTCAGTTGGTGCAATGAGTTAGCTAATTAAACAAAAATTTCTTTACGACGAAGATGAAAAATTAAAGGTATAAGAGTTAAATACGCAGGGAAGTGTTTTATTGATTCGGAATTAGAATGACATGTTTAAATGGTGCCCAGGGCCGGAATCGAACCGGCACGGTGTTTCCACCGAGGGATTTTAAGTCCCTTGCGTCTACCAATTTCGCCACCTGGGCAGTGGTCTTACTTTTTAGCCTTGGCGATTGCCGTTGGCTGAAAGTGGAGGCGGAACCCGGAGTCGAACCGAGGTAGATGGATTTGCAATCCACTGCATAGCCACTTTGCTATTCCGCCAGATCTTACTTTGTATAAAAAAACCCCGGTTAGTATCACCGACCGGGGTTTTTCAGAATTTGGAGCGGGAAACGAGATTCGAACTCGCGACCCCAACCTTGGCAAGGTTGTGCTCTACCAGCTGAGCTATTCCCGCAACAGAGGGCGCTATTATATAGAGCGGCCGATTTCTGTCAATATCTAATTTGATGTTTTTTAATGATTTTTTATTACTGGCCAGGCTGCTTTCAGGTAGATGAACATTGACAGAATTGTGAGGAATGCAGCAACCACGAGGAGGGCCTGGCCGATGTCGAAAACAGGGATTGGGCCAAGGTCATTCTCGTAGAGTAACAGCCCGATAGCAGCCATTTGAGCGAAGGTTTTGACCTTGCCAATCATCGATACGGCGACGTTGGCACGTTTGCCGAGTTCAGCCATCCACTCGCGCAGGGCCGAAATGGTGATTTCTCGACCAATAATGACTATTGCCGAGATAACAATGAGTAAATTCTCGCCCTGAGAGAACACCAGCAGGACTAGTGCGGCAGCGACCATCAGTTTGTCGGCAACAGGGTCTAAAAACGCACCAAAGGGTGAGAGTTGGTCGAGGCGCCTTGCGAGATAGCCATCAAACCAGTCGGTAACAGCGGCGAATGTGAAGATTGCGCAGCTGGCGAGGTTGGACCAGCGGTAATCGTAAAGATAAACAACAATTAGAACAGGTATTAACAGAATTCGACTAAAGGTTAAGCTATTTGGGATATTAAACATTCATTTCGCCTCAATTTGACGCAATTATACGCATGTTTAGCTTAAGGAGTCATTAGTGAATGGGATTAGTTTTTTATGGTTTGGGGTGATAAAACAGCTTGCTATGCTAAAATAAGTATTTATTTTTTCGAAGAAAATTATGGCTTTATTACTACAGTTAGTTGACCGGGTTGTTTCGGCAAAATTTGAGTTAGATAAGGATGTTTTAACGGTTGGGCGTAACCGGGACAATGATCTTGTGATCGATGATATGTCGGTCAGTAGCCTGCATGCCCAGCTGGAGCGCGAAGAGGATCCTTATTATGAAGGGCATTATCGTTACTTTCTTAATGATCTGGAGAGCACTAACGGTTCAATGATCAATAATTCACCAGTTACTGGGCGCCACGAGCTCAAAAATAACGATGCGGTAAAATTTGGCTGGAATGAGTTCAAATTTATCGGCGATGATTTTGAACAGCACGAAGCCACGGCGCATATTCTTAAAGATAACTGATCGATCTACCTCATGCGACGATATTCGTTGCTAAATTTCAGTCATTTACTACACATTTGACGTATCTTTACTATTATTTTATAGATACTGACTTAAGGATTTTTAAAGCTAATGGGGAAGACAAGTGTATTAATAGTAGATGATGAGGCTATTAATCGATTATTACTTAACGAATACTTGAACGATGCAGGATATGATCCTGTGGAAGCCGAAGGGGGCACCCAGGCGCTCGAGATATTAAATAAAGAACCGGATCGTTTTGCTGCCGTGTTGCTGGATCGTATGATGCCAGACATGGACGGGCTCACCGTTTTAAAGCAAATGAAGCAATCGGATGGTTTGAAAGATATTCCGGTTATTATGCAAACAGCTAAAGCCATGAAAGAAGAAATTCGTGAAGGGCTTGAGTGTGGTTCCTATTATTATTTAACCAAACCTTTTGATAAACAAACGTTGCTGACGATTTTACGTGCGGCTGTTGATCAGTTCTTTGAGCATCACACACTTATTTCCGAACTTGAAAGCACAACAGACAGTTTGTCGTTGATGCGTGAGGGAGTGTTTGAATGCCAGACCCTTGAAGAGGTGAGAAGTCTGTCGAAAATGCTGGCGATAAATTGTCCTGAACCTAAAAAGATTGTTACCGGTTTATCAGAATTACTTGTGAACGCCATCGAGCATGGAAATCTCGGCATTACTTACGACGAAAAAACTGAGTTGTTAAGTACAGGCGAGTTATTTGATGAAGTTGATCGCCGGCTGGAAATGGATAAGTATAAAGACAAGCACGTTAAGATTGAGTATGAGCGCAATGATGGTGAGATCGTTTTTCAAATTACCGATTGTGGCAGTGGTTTTGATTTTGAAAAGTTTATGAACATCGATTTAAGTAAAGTGCTCGACTCACATGGTCGTGGTATCGCCATGGCCAAGATGCTTAGCTTTTCTGAAATTGAATATTTTTCTCCGGGTAACAAAGTCAGGGCATCTATTAAATTACAATAATAAGAATAGTACCAGGGAAAGCAAATGATAGGATTGATTAAACCTGCAGATCTTCCTTCTCCACCGAAAACTGCCATGCAGGTTCTCAAAGCATGTTCTGATGAATCAGTCGACTTCGCAGAAATTTCTAAAATAGTTTCTAATGATCCTCAGTTAACAACTGAAATTTTACGAATGGTGAATTCTGCCTTTTATAATCGTAATTCATCAGTAAATACTTTAAACCAGGCAATTTCTATAATCGGTACAAAAAGTCTACGGAATATGTGCTTGTGTCTTTCTGTGAAAGATGTTTTTTCTAAAGATGAGTTTGATGAGCAACTGCTAAATGATTTCTGGACGGATAGTATATACCGTGCAGTGGTTGCAAAACACCTGGCAGAACTCTTCGATCAGGACCAGGATGAATGTTTTACAGCCGGTTTATTGCAGGATTTCGGCTTGCTGGTGATGATTTACCTGAATCCTGAGAACGCCAGCAGCTGGAATGCCTTACGTCAGCTTGAACCAGATAATAGAAAAGACAGGGAAACAATTGTTTTTAGTCACACACATACTGAAATTTTTCAGCTCTTAGGGCAACAGTGGTCACTACCAGATAATATTGTCGATAGTGTTCAGCACCATCATCAATGTGGCGTTGCAAAAGATAAAAGCGTGTGTGATATCTTGAATGCAGCCGACTGGTTCGCGTACGTTATTTCAGCAGAGAACTTTACTTATGCATCTGATATCGCTAAACATCACATTAGAAATACACTTGATTTAAATGATGATGAAATTGAAGAATGTTTTAACCTAATATCTGAAATGGTTAAACAGGCAGCTGAAGGTATGGGAGTGGAATTAAATCAGGATGTTGATTATAAAAACTTACTGCAGAAAACCAATATAAAGCTGGCAGAAGATAACCTGGATATTCAGGAACTCAATATGCAATTACAACAAACAATTGCGGAAAGAGACAGGTTATCAAACGAGCTGAACGATGAAATAAGGCTGGCTGCCGAAATTCAGGAAAGTTTGTTGCCAAAAGACAAGACTATACCTTTGTCCGGAATGAACATAGCTGCAAAAGAGCTCTCAGGTGACTTTTTTGATTACATGATATTAAAAGACGGCTGTATTTTATTTTGTCTTGCTGATGTATCTGGAAAAGGAATCACAGCTTCTTTATTAATGGTGAAAGCCAGTAGTTTGTTTCACTGTCTGGGTAAATATGTTCCTGACCTTGAAAAACTGGTTAGTATTATTAATGATGAGCTTGTTGAGACCTCTATCAGGGGTATGTTCGTCACTTTCGTATGTGGAAGATATGACCCGTCAAGTGATAAAGTTGAGCTAATTAATGCTGGTCATCCAGCCGCTATCCTGATGTCAGAAGAAAATCATAAAACTATTGATGCGGTTTCAATACCGCTTGGAATTGAAAAAAAGGTTCTGTTTAAAAAAGAAGAATTCTCAATTAAAGATTCTTTGCTCTACCTTTATACAGATGGTATTACCGAAGCAACAACAAATGATAGTTCTATTGGTGTTGATGGTCTAATTGATTTTATAAAAAATAGTAAAGATACGAGTATTGATGGTCAATTATCAGCCTTAAAGGATAAGCTAACTTCTTCTGCGATTAACTCTTTTGATGACATGACAATGCTGATTGTTGATGGTCGATAAAGTATTCATGCGAAAAATTTATCGGTCGAATACGCTTTCATTAAAATCGATCAGGTCTGATATAAAAAGTTTTTTATCGACAAATCAGGTTGATGATGTTGATTCGGGTTATATCATCATTGCTGTTAACGAAGCATGTATGAATATCATTCAGCATGCAAATGATGGAAAGTATGGCGGCGATATCATCGTTAATGTAACGCTATTAGATGATAAGCTTTTGGTTAAAATAACCGATCAGGCAGATACTGTTGACGCAAATAAATTGAAAGGTCGTGATATCACAAATATAGAACCCGGTGGTCTCGGTATATATTTAATAAAAGATATTATGGATATGGTTGACTATGACTCAGTTGGTAATAACCAGGGTAATTGTATAACGATGACAAAGAAAATTGGATTTCACGATGAAATATGAAATTTCAAAAGACAATGGTCAACACGTAATATCCTTGCATGGTGAAATTGATCTTCATTTTTCCCCAGAACTTCGCAAAGCTATTTTGTCAGAGCTTGAAAGTGGTCAGTTGGTGTTGATCGATCTTGATGGTGTCAGTTATCTTGATAGTTCCGGTGTCGCGTGTTTTGTTGAGGCCTATCAGTATTCAAAAAAGAACAAAAGGGAGTTTTATCTTACCAATATCAGTGAGTCCGTTATGCAAGTGTTTAAACTGGCTCGGCTTGATAAAGTATTCCCAATAAAACCCTGAATTTCAAATACTAGCTAATGAATATTAAATCAATTGCTGAGTATGTAGGTAAAAAAACTGTTCCTTCAATTATTGAAGCTGGTTATGTTTTTCTGCTTTTCTTCGAGTCAGTTTACTGGATATTCTCAGGTAAATTAAAGCAGCAACCAGTACATGCAAGATTGTTTTTCTCCGAGGCGGTGACCGTTGGTATACGCGCAATACCAATCGTATCTATACTTTGTTTTTCTGTCGGTGTGATGCTTGCTATTCAGGGAATTGAGACCTTAAAAATATTTGGTGCTGAATCAAAAGTTATTTTTGGTATCAGTTTTTCTATGACGCGGGAATTCTCTCCGCTAATAATAGGAATTTTGATAGCTGGGCGATCGGGATCAGCTATCACAGCAAAAATAGGCACAATGATGGAAACACAAGAAATTGATGCGTTACGAGTTATTGGTATTAATCCGGTCAGGTATCTGGTCTCTCCCGTATTGTTGGCTATGTTCATCATGCTTCCATCGCTGACCTTGTTAGGCGATATTATGGGCATAGCAGGTGGTGGACTTTATTCAACGATCACACTAGATATGAGCATTGAAAATTATATAACCCGCACACTTGAGGTTTTGACATTAAATGATATTTCGCAGGGACTGATTAAAAGTATGATTTTTGCAATTTTGATTACTATTATTAGTGCTAGTAACGGTTTTCAGGTAAAAGGTGGTGCAGAAGGTGTAGGGGTATCAACAACGCGATCAGTTGTTTATTCGATTAGTAGCATCATCATGGCTGATATGATTTTCACTTATTTTATTAATCGTTAAACCATGGACAATATCATACAGATAACCGGCTTAAATGCGCACTACGGTGATGTTCAGGTGCTTGAAGATATTAATCTGCATATCAAACGTGGCGAAATTATGGTGATAATGGGCGGTAGTGGTTCAGGTAAAAGTACACTTTTACGCCATATGCTTGGCTTAAATCACCCAAGTTCTGGGCAGATTAAAATTCTTGGAGAAGATATATCGACCATCAGCGCGATGCAGTTAAATAAATTGCGACAGAAAATGGGGGTTGCGTTTCAAGGTGGTGCCTTGTTTGGTTCTATGACAGTTGAAGAAAACATTGCTTTTCCATTAAGAGAGCTGACTCGACTTGACAATGAAACAGTTAAAATCATGACCAGGATGAAACTGGAAATAGTTAACCTGGCTGGATTTGGTGAGCTGATGCCGTCGCAGTTATCTGGAGGTATGTTGAAACGGGCTGCAGTGGCAAGGGCTATTATCATGGATCCACAGGTGTTGTTTTTTGATGAGCCTTCTGCTGGCCTTGATCCGGTTGTTTCAGCAGAGCTCGATGACTTAATTATTAGTTTAAAGAAGGCGTTAAATATTACTATTGTTGTGGTTACGCATGAACTTGAAAGCGCTTTTAAAATTGCTGATCGAATTACAGTGCTTGATCATGGCGAAATTTTAATATCTGGATCAGTAGATGAAGTTCGTCAATCAGATAATGAAAGAATTCAGGAGTTGTTAAATCGCACACCAAGAGAACAGTTAATTAATGCCGAAGAATATTTACACAGGCTAACAAGATAGACATATGAAACAGGACAATATTAATTATTTCTTAGTAGGTTCATTTATGATTGTTACTGCAATCGTTTTTTTCGGCTTGCTTTATGCGATTACCGGCAGGATTGCAGATGCAGATGTATATTATACTGTGCTTGATGATGTTTCAGGTGTTAATGAAGGATCTTCGGTAACATATAATGGATTTAGAATAGGTCAGATCGCAGATATCATACCTACTCATGATAACGGTAAAACAAGATTTAGATTAACCTTAAAAATTAAATCAGGCTGGAAAATTACTGAGAAGAGTAAGGCGGTAATCTCTTCAAAAGGATTACTGTCAGACGCGCAAATTGCAATAACTGAAGGTGAATCAACCCGTCTTTTACAACCGGGTAGTGTTATTGATGGGGGTAGAGGAGACAATATTATGCTTGTCATCAGGTCGTTAGGTCAGCAAATTAATAAATTAACTTCTGATCTAATTGTTCCTTTTGTTGCAAAGCTAAAGGATGATGTCGGGCAGTTTGGTGGGACAGTTAAGACCCAGCTACCTAAGCTAACTACAAACATCAATCTTCTAGTAGATAATCTACAGAAAAACTCCATGGCGATTGATGAAGTATTTAATAATACCAACCAAAAAAATATATCTCAGGTTATTTCCCAGGCTAGAGATATGATGAATAATCTTAATACCATATCAAACTCACTTAACAAGATTGTAGAAACTAACAAGGATGATGTGAATATTTCAGTAGAGAAGATTAACAACTCGATTAATCTAATAAATAACAAGATTGAACAGATATTTTTACAATTAGAAAGTGGAAGTAGAAATATTAATGATTTCAGTCATCAAATTAAAAATAACCCGGGTTTAATCATAAGAAGTAAGCCTGTAACAGATCCTGCTGTCAGGTAAATGATATGAGAAAGATTTTCCCAGTTGTTTTAATGTTATTATTAATCTCATGTGGCTCAGTATCGACCCCAGAAAGTCATTATTATCGCCTTTCCAGTGATAAACAGTATTCCAATGTTATAAAACTTGATAAAAAGATTAGAATCATGCCATTTAAAACAAACGGTTTGTTGGCAAGTAGCTACCTTCTCTATAGTGAAAAGCATCGACCAAATGAGGTGAAGCAGTATCATTATCATCAATGGCATGCTCCTCTTTCAGTTGTTTTAACTCATAAAATGACAACAGCACTTAAAGATCTGCTAGGCACAGAAGTCAGGATTCATGATTATTCCACGTTTATGGGCTATATGATTGAGCCCTCTTTGGAGGAGATGGAAATTCGTTACGTGGACGATGGCGCAATACTGGTTGTTAAACTGGCCGTGATTGTAAAAGACGAGAAGTCTAGAATTGTTATAAATAAAAAATATACAGCTGAAGAGGAAAATTTGACTAAAGATATTTATGTTCTTGTATCTAACTATAATACAGTGTTAGATATTATCTTTAATCAGTTAGCTAAAGACATGGCATCCTTATAATTCTATATGGACATATCCCAGGTCTAGATAGTCATCGACCTGAACCGGACCAGCCGGACTTACATTGATATATTCTGGAAATGCATCTTCACTAACATTAAACCAGCTGGCATAGGTGCCGCATACATGTACGCTGGTATTGTTATCACTGGCCAGGGTTTTAATCTGTTGTTCAAAATCTTTATGTTTTTTGGTTTCTTCTGTAGCCAGCAGTAATGACTCGCGGGCATGAGAAACGATGGCAACCGGCAGGTCTTTAAATTTCTGCTGCAGCTTATTGATATCGCCCTGTAATTCTTTAATAATATTTTTCAGATACAACGGATCGCCACTGGTAATTTCAATCACCACGCCGGATGGGCGCTCCTCATGTTTCAGCAGGTTTTCAATATCATCAAAAGCAAATGCTGTCGCTGGCAGTAAACAGAAAAGTAAAGCGCTGATTAATCGTTTGAACATGTTATTAATAACCCTGTGGTCGTTGGCCTAGTGTTAATTTCATCTCCGGAGTAATAATGCCGGTGTGCAGTTTATATTCGCCTTTATCAATATCGGCAAAGTAATTTTGCAATAATTCTTTGATGACACTAAAGGCTAAAAGTTCCCAGGGCAGGCTAAAGCGATCAAACAGGTCT
>Ga0316207_10003861_pt1 | contig 13527 bp, 11 predicted proteins | sample 6weekpyrite_MG_FD_204943 | JGI IMG/M metagenome (GOLD analysis project Ga0316207, IMG submission 204943) | Microbial mat bacterial communities from mineral coupon in-situ incubated in ocean water Damariscotta River, Maine, United States -... | ecosystem: Environmental > Aquatic > Marine >... | reverse complement strand
CTAAAAGTAATTCATTTTCCAGTTCCATTCGTTTTTGACTGATATCCATCCTGTTTATAATACTAAAGCGCATATGAGTTAATCTGTCATTATTGGGACTAGCAATTAACCCACTATCGATGTTATCTATCGCGTCAAAATACGCCCCCCTGGATACCTGGTATTTTGCTAATAGATAATAATGGTCCGTTATCACATCAATGCCAGCATGAGCCTGAATATTATCAGGATCAATTGATAAAACCTGTGTATATTCTGTTAGGGCGGAAGCATCTTTAGGGCTTAAATATTGACCCTCTTTCATATAATAAGCCGCTTTATCCAGGTGTGTGAAGACATCCTTATTAATATCAATCTGCGCTTTTAATGTTTGTATTTCTGCTTCTTTTTCTGTAACAAGATTACGCTGTTTTTCTAATTCATTAAGGTAGGCTTTTGTTCGCCTGGCAGCTCGAGCAGCAAAAGCTTTTATAGATGCAAATTGCTTCTGCGTATAGTCAGATAGGTTATCGTTGACGATAACAGAGAGTGATAAAACCAGAACAATCAAAACAACATAGCTTTTATAAGTTCGCATACGCGCATTACGTATGGCGGCCTGTTCATTTTTTGATCTAGTTAGTTTTGCCAGATCTTCAATTAAGTCGAAGGCAGAAGCATATCTATCGGCAGGGTTCTTCGACAATAGCTTATGGATTATTGGCTGGTGTTCTTCGAATTTTTCATCGAGATTTGGTGGTGCTTCCTCTAAATGTTTGTATATTAAAGCAAACGGAGTATCGGCTGTAAAAAGTTTTTTACCGGTTAACATTTCATAATAAACTACACCGAGACTATATAGATCTGTACGATGATCTACTTTGTTGCTGGAGGCCTGTTCGGGGCTTATATAATAGGGGGTACCCAACAACATGCCACTTGTCACTGTTGCTTCGCTGAAACTAATGGACCCTGCAATGCCAAAGTCAGCCAATATCGGCTGCTTGTCTTCATTGAAAATAATATTACCAGGTTTTATATCTCGATGAATAAAACCTTTGCTGTGAGCATAGGCAAGTGCCTCGCTCAGTTTGGTAATAATATTAATTGTTTCTTCCTGGCTTAAGCGGGATTTTATCTTCTGTTTTAAATCACCGCCCTGTAAATATTCCATTGCAATATAGAAATGATTATCGGTTTCACCGGAATCAAAAATAGTAATAATATTAGGATGACTTAAAACGCCACAATTTGCTTCCTGTAAAAACAACCTTGAAAAGCTGTTATCCTCACATATGTTTTTAGGAAGAATCTTTAATGCAACGGTGCGACCAACTGCCACCTGTATGGCAATAAAAACTCTGGCCATACCGCCTTTAGCAAGTTTTTTCAGAATTAAGTAACCAGGAATCTCGGAATCAGACATAGATAAAATAAAGTTTTGTCAGTTTATTAAAACGTAAATAATTTGGCTTGGTATTCACTGGGAGAACTAGATTCTAATCACTCTTTGGAGTATAGCATCTACCTGGTAGAATACTTCAATATTGTCACAGGAGCAATCAGGACACTCAGCACAAATACCTGATTAATTTAATGCATAAAGTAAGGCCTGACAACCTGCTATATTAGCCCCCACCTAAACAGTGAATATTAGTAGATAATTAAAGGCTTTTCTACAAAATTATGACTACCCCTTTCAGCCCCCTACGTTTACACATGCAGGGAAAAGTCTTTCCGTACCATACCTTTAATGCATTACATTGCAAAGGAGTAGGGGTTAAGGCAGACCTCCCACCCCTTATAAAACACCTAATCACAGCCCCACCCCTCCTCAAAAGGCCGTGCAACTTTTGCTTTAATCAATATATCAGCCAGATTTTTACCATCCACATACGCCTCGGCCAAAAGTAAAAGTATTCACCCCGTTTAATCTTTCTAAGCTCAACAACCTCAACAACACGTAAAAATTGCACAGCAAACTGTTTTGCCTAATGAGCGGCTAATGTCTCTGATGCGCTCTTATCCCGTATCTAAAATACATTCTATGCTTTACAATTAATTCAATTCACTTAACAAAACCCTCTTCATTTTATATCGCGACTAGAGCATTTATATTTTAAAGCAGGTTTTTTTTTAAGGTGCACAGGCTACGCATCTGATTAAGCTCTGCACGATAAACAGGGGGATATTCAGCTATTACTGTCCAGACTCAAGCAATGACTTTAATGCCGCTATTTTCAACTTGCTTACGCATAACTCTACTGGTGAATCTTTCAAAATTAACAGGTTATTGTCATCGCCTGAGATTCGAGGTTTCAGCCCCTGCACATATTCCAGGTTAACTAAGTAGCTTGTATGAATACGGAAAAAATTATTATCTGCTAATAGTCCTTCAAAACTTTTCAGCGTCAGCCTGACACCTGCAAACTGCTTTCCATCAATAGTAAATACATTCGTGGTATTACTCAGCTTATCTTTATGTATATAAAGAATTTCATTTGGGGTCAAATAAACTGTTGGGCGAATTATGTCATTGTATTGATCCTGGGTTTTATATTTGACTGTAATTTTTTTAGCGGGCTTCATTAACTGGACAGCATCTATTTTTTTTTCGTTTGTTTCAACATACAGGCCATTATCCTCATCATCCAGTGTATCCCGTACTCTTTGTAATGCCTGATCAAGCTTTTCTTCTGAAATTGGTTTAAGCAGATAATGTAGAGGCTGAAAATCAAACGCCTTAAGCGCATGTTGTGGATGCGCGGTGACAAAAATAATTTTAGGTGGGCTTTCCTGTTCAGATATTTTCCTGGCTATTTTCAATCCAGATTTTTCATTATCCATTTCAATATCGAGGAAGACTAAATCCAGCTCATGTTTTTCTAACAATTGCATGGCTTCAGGCATATTATCACTTTGAAAAGCGACATTAATATCATTATGACGAGAAAGCATATACTTTAACTCATTAAGGCAAAGCGGTTCATCATCAACAATGAGTGATCGTATCATAACTAATAAGCTCCCAACTTAATGTCTACGGGTATGCTTAACTGCACGATGGTTCCATTTTTGTCTGGCAAGGCATTAATTTCCAGGTTACTTGCTGCTCCATAATATTTACTTAAGGTTTTCTTCAAATAATACAAACCCTTGCCACCTTTATTATACTTTGATGTAACAGGTTGGTTTCCAATATCATTCATGTTCTGGTTTTTAATACCCACCCCATTATCTTCAACTGAAATAATAAGATTCTTTTCTTTTATATAAATAGCAATTTTAATGGTATTCGATTTTGTTTTTGCATTGAAGCCATGGACTAGAGAATTTTCTATCAGTGTCAACAAAGAACGAGGCGGTACTTTATATTCAAGCAAGTCCTGTGATTCGATATTTAGTTGATAATCAATCGTTGTTGAAAATCGAAGCAACTGAAATTCAAGATATTTTTTTACATGTTCTAACTCTTCTTTCACCGGGATTGTATCCTGTGTTGCATAGCTTCTTGTTTCATGCAAAAACTCACCGAGCATACTGACATAATACCGTGCCCTGTCCTGATCGATACGGATTAAAGCTTTAATAGCATTGAGCGTGTTCATTAGAAAGTGTGGTTCAATCTGTGCATGTAGCGCGCGAATCTCAGCTCGTTGTGCGCGTATTTTTGTTTCTCTCGTTTCTAACTGCAGGCGAACTTTATCAAGGCCTCGTATAACCTGCTGGAAAGCATAACACCCTACTGCGGTTGTTATTAACATCGGTATGCCAGTCTGTTGTACCAGCAGGTAAGCAGCAGAAAAGGGTTTTGCCAGAAGCAAGATCAAACCCATTTGCAGAAAAATAACCGCCGCTCCGATGATGGCTGCCCTATGGGAGCTCACCATGGCCCTCGCCTGTCGTTGGAACAAACCCGCAATTAAACCACTGATCAGGCTCATAATTGAACATGGTAGTGCTGTAAACCCACCGAGGGTATAGCGTTCAAGCCCTGCAATACCACCGACCAGCACACCGGTCCATGGGCCTAGAGCCAAGCCTGCTGTCACTACAACCATATCACGGAAGTTAACCACGGCTTCATCAAGTCCTAGCTGATGCGACCATGTGACAGATTCCAGCCCACCACTCATGGAAATGACCTTGCCGGCATGGGTGCCATAAATAGCCAGTAAACTAAATAATAAAATAACTAAAAATTGTTTTGAAAGTGACGGGTTTTGCGCCAGTAATTGCTCACGTAAGGCAGGGATACCAAATAACACCAGTCCAGCCGTAATCACGACACTGCCACCTTGCAGTAAGAGCATTGCATAATCCAGCCAGGTAACCAGCATATTATCTTCTCCTATGTGTCTATTTTAAAATCTATTTAATCTTAACAACAATCTACCACTTAACAGTTAACAACTTAGCACGAATTTTAATCATTCTAGCACCATTATCTATCTATTTAGCACACGCTTAAAACTATTTAAGCCGAATTTGGGAATACTGTGTAACAAGCGAAGCATAAACTAATAGAGGATGACAGACATGGATCCATACCTTTTTATTTTTATTTTTTTTCTTCTTCTATTCATAGAAAAACATATCAATATATTTTTACGTAATCGGTTTATTAGACGTTACGTTTTTTCAGAATCTCTATTTGATAAAATATCAGAGACATACCCTGACCTCACTCAGCAAGACCTGGAACTGGTAACTCAAGGGCTACGTCAATTTTTTATCGTTTGCAATAAAGCTAACAACAAAATGGTTGCAATGCCATCACGCATCGTTGATGTCGCATGGCATGAGTTTATCCTGCATAGCAGGGATTATCATTTCTTTTGTAGACATGGTTATGGTCGCCATTTGCATCACAGTCCTTTTTTAAAAACCAACGCCCCAGAGATAATTTCCGATAGCCTTAAACGTGCGTGGTATTACGCCTGTGAGATAGAAAATATTGACTCCAGAAAACCCAGTCGCATACCTTTATTGTTTTGCATTGATACCCAGTTAAATATTGCTGACGGTAACAGGTTTAGCCTGGAAATAGTTAATCAAGTAAATCAAAACAAATATGACAGTGTATTAAATGTCGATCAATTGTTCGACTGTGCTTCAGATGCAGGTGGTTGTGGAAGCTGTGGTGGCTGTGGTGGTGGTTAGTTTTATTTAAACCCGAGTTGATCAAAAACATAACAACAGAGGAAGAGATAATGCAATTAAAAAAAATTAAATCGATATTGGTAGCCCTGGGTATACTACTTTTGAAAGCCAAACTAAGCGGCCTTGTTTTTCTGGCAGTGGTGCCGTTATTAGTCATGAGCGCTGGCCAGTTATTTGAAACTAACAATGCCGGTTATATCAAGATTCGTCAGATGCCTGTTACGGGCACCCTCGATATCTATTCCCTACCGGGTATGTTTGGTCAGTATTTTGGGCGGGTTACTGAATATAAACTGGCTGGAACCTACCGATTTGCCAACAAACTGGATGACAAGCGCAATACTTTGTACTCTACTCCGGTCAAGGTACGTTTTAATGACGGAGGCCTTGCAGGCATATCCGGTACGGCTCGGTTTGACCTGCCACTCGATGTAAAAAAAGTAAGAATGATACACGAAAAATTTCGTAGTTACACACACCTGGCAAACGGCTTGATCAAACCTGCTATTGCCGAGTCACTTATACTAACCGCTTCACTCATGAGTGCCGAAGAGAGCTATTCTGGTCGGCGTGCTGAATTTGCACAGCTGGCATGGGATCAATTGCAACATGGTGTCTATATCACCAAACATACTTATAAAAAAGTTGCCAACAAACAGACAGGAGAAGTAAAGCAACAACGTATTGTCTCAATAAAAATGGATGCTGCAGGGAACCCCGTGCGCAGGCAGAATACACTCCATGCCTATGGCATTAAGATTAACCAGTTTTTTCTCGATAAGGATTTTGAATACGAAGATGGTATTCTCACACAAATATCCCAACAACGGGATGCTTTAATGAAAACGGTTTCAGCTAAAGCCGAAGCAACCAAGTCACAGCAGGATAGAATTACTGAGGAAGCCAGGGGCCAGGCGGAGGTAATGAAGGCAAGATATGAAGCCGAGGTTAAAAGGGAAACGGCCATTATCAAGGCCCGGCTTGAAAAAGAAGTGGCTGTAACAGAAGCAACTGCACGTTACGAAGTCGCAAAGAAAAATCGGCTAGCTGCTGTGGAATACAAGGAACAACAAATCCTGATCGGCATAGGCGATGCACAAAGAAAAGAACTGATTCTACAGGCCGATGGCGCTCTTGCACAGAAACTCGATACCTATATCCAGGTACAAAAGGCCTGGGCGAGTGCCTATGCACAACGCAAAGTCCCATCGCTAATGATGTCGGGTAACACAAACCCTAAAGGCGATAGCGCTAGCCTGGATTTTTCTAACGCAATGCAACTACTCGTTGCAAAGGAGCTTGGACTGGATTTAGGTGTTAATAAATAAGAACTATTTACACGCCACAAATATTAGCAGGAGATTCAGGAAGCTTACAACAAATCTTACCAGGGCATCCATGATAAGCAATACTTTAGAAGCACCCAGGTTTTCGTTTTTTTATTTCTTAAGATGGGTGTCCCGTTAAATTCGTTAAATTTTTTCATTGTCATGTATTGCTTATGGCTAACGATTACTATATAAAAGGAACAGAGAACTGAAGAGTAGTCGCTCAGGTACACTGGATTTTATAAAAAATATAAATATCTCAAAACGCCTGGTAAAACGTTGTTATAAAGGAGTAGATTATGCAGTCTGTAATTAAAGGTTTTATATTTTTAGTATTTTTAACTAATTATTTTAATCTGTCAGTAGCTTATGCCAGAGATGTAGATATTGATGTTGCTCTGGCTAAGGCAACAAACGGAGATATTGCAGCGATGAATCGTGTGGGCGAATTAACCCGAATGGGGCTTTATCATGATAAAAAATTTAAACAGGCACTTACATGGTTTGAAAAGGCAGCAGCTTCAGGCAGTAGCGATGCTATTGTGAATATTGGCAAAATGCACTCGGAAGGCTATGGATTTAAAAAAGATAAAAAGATGGCTTTTTCCTATTATCAAAAAGCAGCCAAACTCAAAAACACAAAGGCAATGTACGAACTGAGTAGCGCTTATAGAAGTGGTGAGGGTGTTGAAAAAAATGAAATAAAGGGTATGGAAATACTTAAAGAATGCTCAGCTTTAGGTGATACTAATTGTACTATGCTTCTCAATTTTTTGAACCGATAAAGATAATTAAAAATTCGTAAATGTTATCGTTTTAGATGTCATGTTTTTTTATATTCAGAATCACTGCTGTCCCGTTCAGTTAAGATTCCCGTCATTCCCAAATGACTGTATCGGAGATGGCGAATTTACAGATGGCTAGTTTCAAGTCTCATTTCATGGGTAGCATATTTGTGGTCTTATGTGTAAGTCTTATAGGTAATATTTTAAAAAATTAACGGGACAGTAGTGATATAGAATATTTAAGGGCAGAGTCAATGCTAGTAAGTTAAGGGAAATTTTGATAATGTAGGTTCAAATTTATTCGAACAAAAACCTTTATCGCATAGCCATGTGCGAATAAATTCGCACCTACCCTGCTTAACTTATCTGGCATTGGGAACAGAGTATAAATTATACAAAAGTGCGCTTATTAATTCATTAGTTACTACTCTGATAATCATAAGACTGCTCCATGGTATTACGCAGAGTTCACCTCTGAAAAATCTCAACGGTAAGTTGCAAACCAAAATACATTTTTTGTACAGGTAGGAATTATTTAATTTAATCTTGCAGCCTGCATTACCTGTTTTAATGATTCCTGTTATTTGATATAGGCAAAATTCCCGATATGCATGGTCGGCATACAAAAAATACAGATTAAATATCCTCTACTATGAGCAAAAGCTAATTACTTACCTTGTTTGATTTGGAAAAAAAGTATTTATGATGATGTTACGCTTTATTCGTTATATATCAGCTATGTGTATTTTTATCACCCTGCTCAGCTACCCTACTACTGCATTCGCCAAACGCATCAGCGTAGCGCTCTACCAACCATTAGTGCGGATGGACAAACTCTGGCCTTTTTATCGTGTGCAAGTAACCTGGTTGCCGCAGATACCAATAACGTAATGGATATCTTTGTACATAACCGTGTAACCGGTATCACTGAGCGTGTGAGTGTAAGTAACGAAGGCATACAGGCAAGTGATGACAGCTCTTACCCAGCAATCAGTGCCGATGGGCGTTTCGTCTCATTCAAGTCCTATGCATCTGATTTGTTACCAAACGATAATGGCTTATACACCAATGACATATTTTTAAGAGATCGCAATCCATAACAGTGGTTTAAAAATATTATTGCATTGAGCAATACAGAGTCAGGAGTTTAAGAGCAAGAGTTTAAGAATCCGTGACAATCGAGAATCATTAGTGATATCATTTGTCACCAACCCCTTAAATCTTAACCTTAAGTGTACTATTTTTTTCACATAATTAATGGAAGAAATGCCTTGAGGTTCCTCCACAAAAACAAGGAGTTATTAAATATGTTATCTCAAAAAACAAATATTCAAAATGCACGCTCAAATATATTACGATTCTTTTTATTGGGCCTGTCCGTTTCTGTTATAACAGGCTGTGTTTCCTCAATAACCAAGCCAGACAGTTCTTCTAGTTCGCTTATCATGATGTCCATTGAGGCCGTGAGAACGTTAGGCAGTAACAAGCCCGAAGTAGTTACTATCGCCAGAAAGAGTGATGGCAAAGAATTTAAATACACAAATCAGGATGGGAAATATTATTTCTTTGCCAACCTGCCTGAAGGTGTTTATCAGATAAAGAAAGCTGCAATATTAATTAAAGGGGGCAGCACAAGCTCTCAGGTGGGTAATGTTACAACGAGTACGACCTCCAATATAGCAAGTTATTTCCCATTCGATGAAAGTATCATAGAGGCCTCGACAACGAAATTAAGTTCAGGGTCGGTGGCATTTTTAGGAAATATTACTGCTGAAGGCACATCAAAATTATTCCCTCCTGGCGCCATTGAAGTTTCAAATGTGAAATTAAGTAAAACGGAACAGGATAAGAACTCGATATATTCATATTTCAAACAGGAGTTTAAGGACTCGCCCTGGGTTTCCTATATCAATTAATTCGTGAAATACGGAAAAGAAATACGGGGTCAGCCTGAGCTTCCCAGTCAATAGGCAACAGTTATCTTTTACAGTTTTTCTGTAAAATTTATCTGTTGTTAAAATTCAGTAATAATAATGTACGCCTAAAATTTAAAGCCAGGTGACATAATAAATATGCACCAGTCAGCCATCAGGTTCTAGACAAGTACAGGCTTGTCCCAGGCAACTTTTGTTACCCCATAAAATCTTTAGTTCCCAACGCATATCCAGGCATGTAGCGCCTAAGCACTTAACAGGTTTGTGGCTACTGATCACTCAGTTCCAGACCCCAATTGGCTTAGCGTTGAGGCACACTTACTTCTTACCCAATTTGCAACAACCGTTGTTTTAAAAGGTCGAATGAGTAACGAATCAAGCCTGATGGTTATTAGCCAACCCCACTACTAGTTTTCTCATCCAACCTTAACCCTTAATCAGGAGAACGCTTTATCGACATCAAACGATACCTGATCTTTTAAAATGTGGTAACAGGCTCTCGCCAGTTTGTTGGCAACAGCCTTCGTTGCAATAATGCCATTCGTTTTGGATTTCTTTTTCTGGTAGAACGCTTTTATTTTATCGTTGTATCGAATAGCAAAATTCGCCGCTTCAATAAAGGCCCAAGATAAATACTTGTTGCCGTTCTTACGGTTGCCCTCACCTTTTTTCTTGCCATTGCTAAAGCGTTCACTTTTCACGTAACGAGCGTAGGATGAGAAATTCCCTATTTTTGCAAAACGATTCATATCGCCGCTTTCCAGCATAATAGTAAGGCCTAGTATTTCTCCAATACCAGAAACTGTCAGTAGTTTTTTAAATTCTTCTCGAATCCTGACTTGTTGCAAAACTGTTTTTTCAATATCAGTAATAGTGTTTTGTAGGCATCGAATAACATTGAGGTTACACTTCAATGCAAGCGTAATATTGGGATCATCTAATAGTTGTTCCGCTTGTTCATCATCCAGTTTTTTAATATTATAACTGGATAACGATTGAGCCGTGTTCCGAACCAGTATATTTTGTAGGCTTAATATGTTGGTTGAGCTTTGATGAACCATCTGGCTGCGCTTTCTAAGAAGATCTCTAACTGCACGCTCTTCTTTAGGGTAAATAAATCCGGTGGGTAAAATCTTCAGTCGTAACAGGTGAGCTAACCAGCGAGCATCATCCTTATCGTCTGTGTGCTTTAAACCGCTATAGGTTTGAACCGCTGCCGTATTAACCAGTTTTACTGTATAACCCGCATCCATTAAACCATCAACTAGCCAATACCAGTTGAATGTCGACTCAATCGCTATCGCCGTAATCCTATTTTTATAGATTGAAAGCTGTTCCAGGATTGACATGAGATCGTTATTTAGCTTCTTCTGATAAATCACTTTATCTGCCTCATCTAGTAAAACCACAACACTATTATTTGAATGTAAATCAATTCCGCAATATAGTTTCATTATGAGCTTCTCTTTTAGGCTTCGTTTGGCTTCGAAACTTAACGATATCGCCTATTGGAGGAACTCGCTAGATGATTATCAAGCCTTGTCTTTTGACTTTGTTTTACAACTCAGAAACAAAACGCAAGACTTGACCCCCATTCGCAAGACTTGACCCCCATTCGCAAAAGCACCAACTACTATTGGGGATAACTTGTATTAGTATTGATTTTCACCATCTCTTTGTGCGCGTACACAGTTACACTTAATTATTTTAAAAGTTGATCTAACGCAAAACTGTATTCAGTGTAATACCACAGTATTAAATTTAGATTATATTTTACTACGCTGAACCTCGTGTAATGTTACAGGCTACCAAGCAGTGAATTATAAAAATAACACTATCTACAGCTTTTCTATCATTCTGTTCCTGCTGCTTCCTGTCTCTGCCGAGGCGGCAACCAATACAGGTTCAGTGACTTCACTTGACCTCACTTTCCACCCGGCCGGATTCATTTCAATCGCTTTTTTCATCTTTGCCTATGCAATTGTTATATGCGAGGAATGCACCCAGTTACGTAAATCAAAACCAGTGATACTAGTAGCTGGCATTATCTGGGGGCTGATTGCTTATCAATATAGTATTGCTGGATTGAATGAGATTGCGATTACTGCATTTCGGCATAATGTACTCGAATTTACCGAGCTTTTCCTGTTCCTGCTAGTAGCAATGACCTATGTAAACGCCCTGGATGAACGCCAGGTATTTATGGGGTTGCGTACATGGCTCGTGCATCAGGGCTATAGCTACCGCAAGCTGTTCTGGATAATCGGCGGGCTTTCGTTCATGTTGTCACCCATAATAGACAACCTGACAACCGCACTGGTTATGTGTGCCGTGGTTCTTGCGGTCGGCAAGGACAGTCATAAATTCGTTAGCCTTGCCTGTGTCAATATTGTTGTTGCAGCCAATGCCGGAGGTGCATTCAGCCCTTTTGGCGATATCACAACGCTGATGGTATGGCAAAAAGGTGTGATTGAGTTTCAGACATTCTTTTTGCTTTTCATTCCTTCGCTGGTAAATTTTATCGTTCCCGCTGCACTCATGCATTACTTTGTACCCAAAGGCACGCCCGAGGCAGCTAACGACCGAGTTCAACTGCGCCGTGGTGCGTATATCATTATATTTTTATTTATTTGCACCATCGTATCTGCCATATTGTTCCATAGTGTATTACACATGCCACCTATGTTAGGCATGATGACAGGCCTGGCTTACCTGCAGTTCTATGGATATTATCTGAAAAAAACACACATCCATACACCTGATGACAGACTCGATTACGGCCATGTAGGTGATGTTGTTCCAACCGGCAAAAAGTCTCGCCCACCTTTTGATGTATTTGGTCGCCTGGCGCGTGCAGAATGGGATACCCTTCTCTTTTTCTATGGAGTGGTGCTATGTGTTGGCGGGCTCGGTTTTATTGGTTACCTATCGATGCTTTCACAACACATTTACGTCGATCTTGGCCCAACCACCGCCAATATAATGATTGGCTTTATCTCAGCGATTATCGATAACATCCCGGTTATGTTTGCTGTGTTAACGATGCAACCGGATATGCCACTGGGACAGTGGCTACTGGTGACACTCACCGCCGGTGTCGGCGGCAGCATGTTATCCATTGGCTCTGCTGCTGGAGTTGCTCTTATGGGACAGGCTCGGGGTCTGTATACCTTTTTCACTCACCTTAAATGGACACCCGTCATTATTATCGGTTATGCGGCGAGCATCCTCACGCACAACTGGATTAACGCACACACCTACCTGGTGTTGGTGCCAGGAAATTAAGCGAGAGGCTGACCACTATGCTTGATAAACTACGTGTTCAGGATGTCTACGTAAAAATAGCTGACTATCCGAATGTGCCACTCAATGCTCCAATCGGACATGCCTTCCATATCATGCACCACGTGCTGGAAGACAAAACAAAGTTTCGCACCATCCTGGTACTGGATGATGATGACCACCTCATGGGCTACCTTTCACTGCGTGATTTAATCCGTGCAGTTGGCCCTGATTACCTGCATAAAAGTCGACCAGATGTTAAGGGTCATCAACCCTTTGAAGGCTTTAGCCAGGACTTAACAGCCCTGTCTTTAATCTGGCAGGATGGCTTTACTCTTAAGCTACATGATGAACTAAAAAAACCCGTCTCCGAATATATGACCCTGATGGAAGACATGGTCTCACTGGGAGACCCGATTGCCAAAGCACTATATATCATGCTTTTTCGCGATGTACTGGTATTACCTGTAGTTGAGAACGAGTGTGTTGTGGGTGTCATCCGTTTAGTTGATTTATTCGAACGTATCGCTGACAACGTTGAACAAGCCTGGCTACCTAAACAGAGCTAGAGGCCGATTATGTCTCACATAGATAACAATCAGAAAATTCAATTCAGGGTTCCAATTAAAGAACTGGACTTCAAACGTATCAGTTTTATTTTTCTTGGCCTGTTTTTATTTTTCTGGCTTTATACTGCTGACCCATTACCCGATGCGGTTGATCCACTGGGTGAACATTTTCCATTGAGTCGTGAAGGCAAAGCCGCCATTGCACTGTTTTTACTCGCCGGCACCTGGTGGGTGTTTGAAGTAGTACCCATTGGCGTTACCAGTCTTACGATTGGGGTGTCCCAGGCACTGTTTTTAATTCGTCCAGCTAAAGTGGCATTCAATGATTTCATGGACCCTTCTGTATTATTTATTTTTGGGTCACTGGTCATTGGCATGGTCTTTACCAAGGTCGGCCTGTCGCGACGACTATCCTACAAAATGTTAACCATAGTCGGCGAAAAAACCAGCATGATTTACCTGGGCTGTTTTTTAGTTACTGCGGTGC
>Ga0316207_10003860_pt1 | contig 13528 bp, 12 predicted proteins | sample 6weekpyrite_MG_FD_204943 | JGI IMG/M metagenome (GOLD analysis project Ga0316207, IMG submission 204943) | Microbial mat bacterial communities from mineral coupon in-situ incubated in ocean water Damariscotta River, Maine, United States -... | ecosystem: Environmental > Aquatic > Marine >... | reverse complement strand
GTTAGGGTCCAGTAGTTGGGTAATGCCGTGATATAGGTGGCTGCGAGCTTCTTGTTCTAGGTAAGATTTTGCGATTACTGGGTGTTCTTTGGTCTTTATGTCAGATGTGAATCCCAAACCAGCAATGGAAGACACATGTATATGACCGTCCATGATGCCGGGGGTAAGATATTGATTTGTGCCATCTATTGTTTGTGTCTGGTTGCTTACATCAATAGATTTAGGGCTAATGGAAGCGATGCGCCCATTGGCAATATGTACGTTTTGGCCAATAAGAGGTGTTTTTAAATGAGACGAGACGATCGTGACATTCTTAATTAAAACATCGCCTGATTGCTTACCATCAAACGCGCTAGCGTGGGGGAGGGCAATGAACAGGGCTGATAGAAAAGATAATAATAAGATACGCATTTAATTCCTCGCTGAGAGTAGTTTATTTTTTTGGCACCGTACTAATTTAAAAACTACAATCAACCAATATATGAGAAATATTAGAAGGAGTTTTTGTCAGGGATTGAAATTGTGAAATTAAGAAACCCTGTATTTGAAAACAGAATATTTCGAAAGAATCTAAATTGTAAATAGAGGGGAAGCTTTTAGACCAGTTTGGTGAAAATAGCTCTACATCTGTGCCCCTTTGGCAATATTTCGCTAAGCGAATTGATCTAAATCACATACAACTATGTTCGACGAGCCTGGCCTCGCTGAATAAATTGTTCCAATCTGCCTCCAGATATCCGGGTACGGTCACCATTTCTACAATTATTTTCGAGCTAACATTCAAAGTTTAACTATGGCCTGTTTTCTATATTATGTAGATTTAGGTCATAGGAATAGTTTGCATTATTTAGTGATTATTTGGCTATATAACTCCAAGACGATAGTTTCTAGCCTAGAGGTGCGCTATTGAAATATGAAGTGTTATCCTGTAATTTTTCAGGAAACTGCCTCTTGCAAGATCAAGCCATCTTTACAAAACCAAATGGAGTTACTTTATGTTATCAACCATTGAAAATAGCTTGACTGCCACTTGCGGGCTATTTGAGGTTATGGTTAAGGATGTCCAGTTCTTAGATAATATAGAAGAAATTGCAAAAATTTGGTTGGCAGCGTTGCGGAATGATAAGAAGATTATTTTTGCTGGCAATGGGGGTTCCGCCGCAGATTCTCAGCATTTGGCTGCCGAAATGATTAGTCGTTTTTGTTTTGATCGGAAGCCTTTGCCCGCATTGTCATTAACGGTTGATACTTCAGCAATAACTGCAATTAGTAATGACTATGGTTATGAATCTGTTTTTAGTCGTCAATTAGAAGCTTTGGGCAACGTAGGTGATGTTTTAGTGGTGATCTCCACATCAGGACAAAGTCCTAATGTCTTGAAGGCGCTTACTGTAGCTAGAGAGCTAGGCTTAGTGTGTGTAGGATTTACTGGAAACAGAAAAAATGCGATGAATGAGCTATGTGATTATCTCGTAGAGATTCCTCATAATGATACTGCCCGAATACAGGAAGGGCACATAGCATGTGGTCATGCGATATGTGAGTATGTTGAAGCATCTTATTTTAAAGAGGGTGGTTAGCCTAAGTGATGATTTCACAGGCTATTATACTCGTTGGTGGTAAGGGGTCTAGGCTGGGTAGCCTGACAAAGTCCCAAGCAAAGCCAATATTGCCTGTGTGTGGTACGCCTTTTCTTGATAGAATTTTATTTCAAGTTGCACAGTATGGTGTCAGGCATGTTTTGTTGTTAGCTGGGCATGGAGGGGAAGAAGTTCGAGCTCTCTATGATAAGAAAACAATATCATCTGCATATATTGAAGTAATTTTGGAGCCAGAGCCTTTGGGTACTGCTGGTGCTTTAGCTTACTGTTCAGACCGTTTAGAAGAAAGCTTTCTTCTAATGAATGGAGATTCAATTTTTCACATTAACTTGTTCAATTTTGTTGAGCAACATAAAGGGCATGATTTTGCTCTTGCACTGAGAGCTTATAGTGATGTGTCTAGATACGGACAAGTAATTATGAATGAGCAAGAACAGGTTGTACAGTTTGCCGATAAATCAGGGCATGGGGCTGGGGTAATTAATGCAGGTATATATATTCTTAATAAGTCTATCCTGAATTATGTTCCGAAAACAGGATTTTGCTCAATGGAGAATGAGGTTTTTCCTTCTATTGTGCAGGAAAGGTTGTTGTATGGGAGTGAGCACGATGGGTTCTTTTTGGATATTGGAGTCCCTGAATCATATCAATATGCTCAGAACCATTTGGACGTTAACCTTACCGCTCCCGCTTTGTTTCTTGATCGTGATGGTGTGCTGAATGTTGATAGTGGCTATGTCTCTACAAAGGAGCGTTTTGTCTGGCGAAAAGGTGTGTTTGAAGCTCTTACGCAGGCATTGAGGCTCGGGTATCGGATTATTGTCGTAACCAATCAATCCGGTGTAGCTAGAGGGTATTATACGCGTCAAGATGTAATTGATTTGCATGATTGGATAAATGATGAATTGAGGCATCATGGTAGTCATATTTGTAGCTTCTATTATTGCCCCCATCATATTGAGGGTACAGTAGCAGAATATATAAGGCCCTGTTTTTGGCGGAAGCCAGAGCCTGGTATGTTATTGAAAGCCTTTGAGTGTTGGAATATCGACAAGGAAAAAAGCTTTTTGCTTGGTGATAAGCAAACTGACTTGAATGCAGCAGAGGCAGCGGGAATTCAGGGTTTCCTTGTTACGAATAAGCCATTGATAGATGACTTCATAACAGCCCACCAAGGATTACAAGCGAGAAGACACTGTGAGTAAAAAAAGAGCGTTTATTACTGGTATGACAGGTATGGTTGGGTCTCATCTATTGGATTACCTGATCGAAAATACTGATTGGGATGTGTTTGGTTTAGTGCGATGGAGAAGTCCTCTTGATAATATTGCTGATCATATAACGTCTATTAATGAAGGTAATAGAATTCATTTAGTGTATGGTGATTTAAGGGATTCAGTTTCTTTAGTTCATGCCATTAAAGAGAGTAAACCAGACTATATTTTTCATCTTGCAGCGCAAAGCTTTCCTCGGACTAGTTTTGAGGCACCATTGGATACGCTTGATATAAATATTCAAGGGACGGCTCGTTTGCTAGAAGCTGTGCGCCAGGCTGAAATTAGCCCAATTATTCATGTTTGTGCATCTTCCGAAGTGTTTGGTCGTGTACCAAAGGATAAACTGCCGATTGACGAGGAATGTACCTTTCATCCTGCATCTCCTTACGCTATTTCGAAAGTAGGTACCGATCTCATTGGGAGATATTATGCTGAAGCCTATAATATGACAGTGATGACAACACGTATGTTTACGCACACAGGGCCGCGACGGGGTGATGTTTTCGCGGAATCAAGTTTTGCAAAACAGATAGCTATGATTGAGGCCGGTGTAATTCCACCAGTGGTAAAAACTGGTAATTTAGACAGCTTGAGAACTTGGGCGGACGTACGTGATGCTGTTAGGGCATATTTTATGCTGGTGACACAGAACCCTGTGGGGGGCGAATATTATAATATAGGAGGGACTTATACATGTACAATCGGAGAGATGCTGGAGACTTTAATAGCATTGTCGACAGTAAGAGGCATTGAAGTAAAAACCGATCCTATAAGATTGCGGCCAATTGATGCAGATTTGCAAGTGCCTGATACTGGAAAGTTTCAGCGTCATACAGGGTGGAAGCAAGAGATTTCTTTTGAGAAAACTATGAAGGATTTATTAAATTACTGGCGTCAACAAATTGCTCAGAATAAGAGCTTTCTGTCTCGTTAAATTGGGAAGAAAAGATGTATATAGTCAGGGTGCCTTTTCGTGTTTCTTTTTTTGGAGGAGGAACAGACATTCCATGCTGGTTTCAGGATCATCATGGACGAGTTTTATCTACTACTATAAATAAATATTGCTATGTGACCGTGAGGGAGCGATTCAAGCAATCTGAAAAAACAATTAGAGCCTCATATTCTATTGTTGAAGACGTTGAAAATGTGGATGAAATTAAACATCCGTTGATTCGGTCTATTCTGAAAAAATATAACTGTGATGATATTGAAGTCCGATATGATGCTGATTTACCAAGTATGAGTGGACTTGGGAGTAGCTCAAGTTTTGCTGTAGGCCTTCTTGCAGGCATTCATGCGTATCAGGGACGTTATGTGTCTAGGCAGGCTTTGGCTCTTGAGGCTATTGATGTGGAAAGAAATCTACTAAAGGAAGCTGGAGGGTATCAGGATCAAATTGCAGCATCATATGGGGGAGTAAATGATATTGCTTTCCAGTTGAATGGGGACTTTTCTGTAAATCGTCTACCGCTCGACCAATCAACCATTAATACCTTATCATCTTATATGTTGCTGACATACATTCCTATTGAGCGTTTCAGTAGTGAAGTGTCTTTTGCAAATGATTATGTTGAAACTGAAGTGGAAAGGCAATTGCATCATATGCAAGCGCTGGTGCCACAGGCTATCTCTAAGCTTTTTGCTGCGGATATTGAGGGATTTGGGAAGTTAGTTGGTGAAACATGGGACTATAAAAGAACCTTAAAGAATGTAACTAATTCTTTTATTGATGATGTCTATGCTTTAGCCCTTGAGAGCGGTGCTATAGGAGGTAAGCTCCTTGGTGCAGGTGGGGGCGGGTATTTTTTGCTGATTGTTCCTCCGGAAAAGCATGAGAAAGTGATAGCCGCGTTACAGGATGTCTATACTATTCCTGTTGCCATTGAGAGTAGCGGTGTTACGCATATATATAGCGACTCAATCACGTAAGTATTTATGATGAAGACTATTAAGAAGACTGACAGAATTCTTGTTACTGGCGGTACCGGCCTAATTGGTCGAAATCTAGTCAGCCATTTGAGAGCTGAAGGCTACGATGCCATTCCTATAGGTAGTGAGTACGACCTTAGAGATGCGGACAGGGCGCGGATGGCTTTTAAAACCTTTAAACCAGAAGTGCTTTTTCATCTAGCCGCAAAGGTTGGTGGGATATACGCAAATAGTAATTATAAAGCCAGCTTCTATAGTGATAATGTATTAATTAACACGAATGTAGTAAACTGCGCCGTAGAATGTGGTCTTGGTTATGTGTTTGCCATGGGGACAGGCTGCGCTTACCCAAAACGTTTGGAAGACAGTATATTATTTGAGGAAGATTTCCTGGATGGTGTACCCGAGGTGACCAATGATGCCTATGCTTATGCAAAACGAGGTTTGTTGGTTCATTTACAGTCATTAGCTGAAGCAGGTGTTCTGAATTACACATTTTGTTTGCCTGCTAATATATACGGTCCGCATGATAATTTTCATCCTATGAACTCGCACGTAGTACCTGCCTTAATACGGCGGTTCTATGAATACACGCAGGATGAAAAGGCTGGCATTCCTGTATGGGGTGATGGAACTGCAGCTAGAGATTTCTTGTATATAGACGATTGTCTAGAGGCGATGATATTACTTGCCCAAACACAGTTTAGCGGGACAGTTAATGTAGGGACAGGGAAGCTAGAAACGATTAGAAGCCTTAGTGAGGTCATTGCGGAGGCTACAGGGTATCAGAGTGATGTTGTCTGGGATACAAGCTATCCATCTGGGCAGATGCAACGTATTATGTCTGTTGAGAAAATTAGAGGCTTAGGTTGGGAACCAAAAGTTTCTTTGAGGGCTGGTATAAAAAAGACTGTTGAATGGTTTGATGCAAATAAGGATGGTTTATCTGAGCGATGATATAGGGTTCAGGGGTATGTTTTCCACTACTCTTCTGGTACATAAGGTAACCTCAAGTAATTAAAGGATATTCTATGGATTTCTGGCATGAGTATGTGAAACTGGAAACCCTTATTAAGCATGGCTATGTTGACCAAGCAGCGTCGGTTGGTCGCCTATTGTTGAGAAACTTAGAAACAAGCGACATTGAGCAAGACAAAGTTCAGTTTCTATATGACTTTTTAAAACTTCATGACATTACTCTTCAGCCAGTTTCCTTACCTGTAACCAGAAATGTTGACATTCCAGTTGATGATTATATCCGGGAGAGGAGTCCTGGAGTTTCTGTTGTAACAGCATGTATGAACAGAAATGAAAACCTTCTTAAAGCAATCAATTCCTGGATTAAATTGCCAGATATAAAAGAAGTGATTGTTATTGATTGGTCATCCGACAAGTCGGTTTACTGTGATATTCATAAAGCAGGGTTAAATGATGGCCGTATAAAGGTTGTCAGAGTTGATGATCAACCAAGATGGATACTAACTCGAAGCTTTAATCTTGGCTTTCGATTGGCATCTTATAACACTATTTTGAAAGCCGATGCAGACATTGTCCTATCAGAGAACTTCTTTCAAAAAAATAAGCTACAACATAATGAGTTTATTACTGGGGACTGGAGGATAGCGGACGAAAACCAGGAACACATTAATGGATTTTTTTACATTCATTATGATGACTTGATGAAAGCTCATGGTTTCAATGAATTTATTGATAGTTATGGCTGGGATGATGACGACCTTTATTTTCGTCTTGATCGGCTTATGGTCAAACGAAAACAGGTCGACCCCAAGACTATTTTTCATTTACACCATGCTAATGCCCAAAGGTTTTCCGTTACTGAACCCAACGATAAGAATGCTCTCAATGAACTGGAAAGTGATGTCCAGTACCAAATAAGAACAAATAGATTTATTGCGAATAGTATGCCTGTGTGGGGCAGGCGTTCTGGGTTTCTAAATGCCAGTATCAAAGAGTTGTCATCTAATTACCTTGTTGTAGAGCAGACTCGTGAAAGTTTTCATCAGGTGGCTGAGCACATTCGGCAAGATGGTCATTATTACTCTGCTGCAGAACTTGTATCTTGGCGTACAAGCCGGCGTGTATACGATCTTTCAAAGGACAAGTTTTGGCAGTATTTAAGCTTTAAACCTCTTGATGCAATGCATCGCCTTGATGTCAGTGTGATGATGTATACGGATAGAGAAATTAATTTCTCTAATCGATTTTGGATGCTTAACTGTTATGCAGATGCATACGATGCTTATTTCACAAATATGGCCTTCCTATCATCGGTTCAGGCTTTTTGTGAAGCCCAAAACCTTAATATTGTTGTACGTGTACATGATGATTTGTTTGAAGCGTTTCATGGTATTGTAAAAAAGTATCCAAATTTATACGCCATTCCTGTGAAAGAAGCTTATGGAGCACTTAATTTTAGCTCTATTGATAAGGTAGGAGATATTGCCATTTCCTGTGATGGTAAGGAAAAATATTTTGCTTCCTATATTATGCTGAGTACGGTGGCTGATTTGTTACAGCTTGTGGGTTTTGTAGAAAATAAATAACAACGACTGAAGAGAAGAGTGCCAAAGAAGAACATATATATTGATGCGCAGCATGGTCTTGGGAATAGATTGCGTGCAATTGCTTCAGGGGCTGCAATTGCTGAACAAACAGGGCGTGAATTAGTCATTGTTTGGCAGGCAGATAACCACTGTGAAGCTGAGTTTCAAGATCTCTTTGATTATGCTGGACCGGTTCTTGCCAAGTCCATACATCAGGATTTAACATCGCAATTTAATTTTTATAACTATATGGAAATAGAGCCTAATTCACAAAAAGATGCCCTCGTCACAATACATGATGATAAACACCTCTATGTTCGTACTTCTTGTGTTGTGAATAATGAGTTCTCTGACTGGAATTTGGCAAACCAATTCCTACGTGCATTGAAGCCAAATGCTTATATCCAAAAATTATTAAGACCATATGACCTTGGTAATCATGTTGGTGTGCATATCAGAATGGAATTGGGTGAAGGAAAACATGTGTCTGACTATGAGGATGATAGCTTTCTTTCTCGGAAAAGTTTTGAATCCGCACAGTTTTGGAGAACAAAGAGCCATTATGCAGCTTTCATTAATCGCTTAGAGAAGTTGTTTGCTGAAGATCAGGATGTAAGGGTCTTTTTAGCTTCGGATAACTCTGAAGCATATAAGGTCTTAACTCAGACCTTTGGGGACAGGGTAGAGTTTTTGTCACGTACTTTTTTTGACCGTTCACAGAAGCAAATCCAGTATGCCTTGGCAGATGCCATTTTGTTAAGCCGCTGCAAAGGCCTTATTGGCAGTTCCTGGTCTTCTTTCACGGAACTCTCTATGCGCCTTGCTCCTAAGTTTAATTTTGTGGAAATGAGTGGTCGGGATTTTTAATGCAATCTGAGTACGCAAACTTTATTTATAATAAAGAGCATGGATTTATTTTTGCTTATGTACCGAAAGTAGCGTGTAGCAATTGGAAATGTTTACTTCGACACATGGAAGGGCATGAAAATTATCTCGATACCAAGTTTGCTCATGACAAGAACATCAATGGTTTAAGGTATCTTGTGAATGAAGAAAACCCTATGGCTCTTCTTAGTGATCCAGCCATAAAAAAGTATGCTTGTGTTAGAAACCCATACAGCCGCCTTCTTTCAGCCTACCTCAATAAAATTGAACACAATTTGAATTTGATGAAAGATGGTAGGGAAAAGGACGACCTTTTTTTCACCATTACATGTAAGGTTGAAACTTATCGTAAAGAAAGGCTGAATGTCGATGAATACCCCGAGGTTAATTTTGCAGTTTTTCTACGTTGGCTAATGAATGGGCCAAAGTGGTTAACATCCAATGAACATTGGCTTTCTCAGACAGATTTATTGATGATTAATAATGTTAAGTTTGATTATATTGGACGGTTTGAACAGCTATCACTGGATGCGCAAATTATGATGGATATGATGGGATGTAATGTTGCCTTCCCGACCCAAAAAGATATTAATTTTGCTCCAACATCAGCCTCTATGAAGGTACGTAAGTATTACTCTGAGGAAACCATGGATTTAGTTAAGTCACTATATATGAGTGATTTTATTAATTTCAATTACGATTTTCAGTTACCTAAATAAGCTTACAAATTACATTAAGGAGAGTGCCGTGCCTTCTATCGAGTGGAACAAAGAAACATGGAAAGATGATCTAAGCAAATTCAAGAACGGCCATTTTACTGGTAATTTTTATGGTGATCATTGGGGAGACCCACATGATAATGAAGTTCTTAAGAGAATGGTTAATACCTATATTTTACCTTATATCTCGGATAAAAAAGTAGCCTTGGAAATCGGACCTGGGGGGGGGCGTTGGACACAGTTTCTAAAAGGTTTTAAAAAGTTATATTGTGTTGATATCAATCCCTATTTGAATGATTATCTAAAAGAACGTTTTTCAAATCCTGACAATTTACAGTTTATTCACTCTTCAGGTTCTTCAATGCCAGGTGTTAAGGATAAATCAATTGATTTTTGCTTTTCATATGATGCACTTGTACACGCTGATGAGGACGTGATTGATGGTTATTTATCTGAAATCTTCCGTGTTTTAAAAGATAATGGCCGTGCCCATGTCCATGTAGCTGATAGGGATAAACAGAATATTAGAAATGAACCATCTTTTTCAGATATGACGCTGACAACAATGACGGGTCTCGCAGAGAAACGTGGATTTAAGGTCATTGGCCATGATCATCAAACATTAAGTGACTCTGTAATTACATGCATGATTAAAGATAAGTAATCTTTTCCTATAATCGCATATATAAGAAGGCTGGAATTTGCTTCAAACTCATTACAAAGTTGTTGAGTTCACCCGTAACAGTAAGGTCTGTCGCAAGTATGTTTTTGGGGCAGGGGAGCATACGCTAACCGAACCAATAGAACTGGATGATTTTGATTGTATTCAAGGAGACACCCGTTCGACAACTGTACTTAAAGTAAAAGGAAGTTTTCCCGGCCCATTCATAAGAACTAAGAATCTGAAACAAAATTGTGAACAAAAAAATTGGTTTCACCATGAAGGCGTTCCGGTACGATTTTCTATTCAAAATTTGACAATAGACTTGGAGGAATGGACACCTGAGAAAGATTCGTATGATTTTAATTATGCCTCTCTTTCATTTTGTGCAATTGGATTGTATGGAAAGTCCTTCCTTGTAAACAATTTAACTGTTTTGAATGCACCAGGTACTGCCCTCATTAGTATTGGGCCAAATAAAGGTGGACAAAAGACTGTTTATTTAGATGCCCCTGAGGCAAAGCTAAGTGACATTGAAATTACAAATACTATTGGCGATGGGATAGTCTTTGCCGGGCCACATGATTCTATGCTGGATAACCTGATAATATCTCGCTCCCGGAAAAAAGGTGTTTCAATTATAGCAGACCAATATGTTAACGGTGCATGTGATATTGGTTTTATACACGCTTACGCAACTGATGATATCGCCATTGATATTTCCGCAAAAGTAAAAGCTCGCTTTCTACAAGCTGATACGGGAAAGGGTGGAGGTATTAAGCTACATGATAATGCTATGTCTGTAGTGGATATGATTGAAGTCTTTAAAACTCGCCGTAATGGTAAAGCTTCAAATATGGAAAACTACGGTTTAATCGTAGATACAATTGAAGCTCAAATCGGGTTGGCTCGTATTAGGGCTGATGCTGGAGCAGATGGTGTTTTATTGAGTGGGGCAGGTAATACTATCAGCAACCTGCATATTACAGCGGGTAAAATGCATGAAAATTTCAAGCATCTTGATAAAGGGAATGCACCAAAAGCTCTTGTTCTCAATGGTCATGCAAATGCAATTATACATGGGCGTATTATAAAGGCACAAATACAGCCTATTCACACCATAAAAAGAGACGGTGAAAAATATTTCAATGGAAATTTTTCAATTGATTACTCTTCATTACCAGAAAATACACTGTTATTTAGCAAAGGTGGTTTTGTGGAAAGCTCTATAGTGATTAACAATAAACCTTATAGTGGTGTCTAACTGAGTTTTTCGTGCGAATATCATTCAAGCATAAGTTTATTTGGATATCGAAACCTAAAACTGGAAGTAGCTCTTTTCGGCAGCTTTTGGACCCATTCAGTGACATATGTTCCACTAATGCTTTTCCTTTTCGTCATCATGCAACCTTGAATGAGTTACATGCTGTTTTTCAAAAGGAATGTTGGAACTTTACTTCCTTCTATAAAGTAGTCGCTGCGAGAAACCCTTGGGAGCTTCTTGTTTCTTTATATTGTTATAGCAAAACCGATACTAACGGTATTCACAAATGGCAAACATTTCAAGGCTACCAGTCTGATAGGCTTATGCCCTTTAAAGACTGGATAAGGAAGCCTGCAAATCATGAGTGGTTTAGAACAAACCATGCGTTGGACCGTTATATTTTATCTGATGAGCAGGAAAATATGGCAGATTTTATTTTTGCATCTGATAAGGATGTCACACCATTTTTTGAAGGAATTCAAAAACACTGTCAGCTAAAGCTAGACCCTAATGGTCTGAACAGGCTGAATGTTACGACCAAAGCGACAGACTTACTAGATGCTGTAAAGTTAGAATTTAATTCGCAAGAAATCGATGATCTTATTGGGGATATATTTAGTACGGAAATAACGCTCTTTAATTATAAAAACTCATACCAGTAGCTTGCGTGATAAGTGATACTGTCAGATATTATTTTGTAATGACTTCCAGAATTTATAATAAGGCTTTACGATCTCCTTGGCTGCACCTTGAAAATGTAACATGCCGAGGCGGAGATTTGCGGCTGACACGCTAGCATTGAGTGTATGTCTGGCAGAATAGAAAGGACTAAAGTTTCGCCAACGCTTTTGGCTAGTTGTTTGACAAGATAGTACATATGCTGATTTTAAGTTCAACTGAACAGTACCATCATTTATCTTCTCTGTACCATAAAGAGCCTTACAAAAGTCTGGATCTATGAAATGGCGTAAAAATTCGGGATCACGCCATAATCCAGCTGGATGCTTTAGTATTTCGTCTCTCATTTCAGGGGCTAAATATTTTTGTTCCTCCACATCTGTAAAAAGCGCATTATGTAACATAAATTGCCTAAAAGTATCCATGCAGACGATGCCAGTCTCTTCAGCAGGAGGTATTTGAAAATACTCAATCAGGCGGTTTTGTATGCTCCAGCCAAGATAGAACATGTCAGATGTTCGGCTTTTTCTTTCTTTAGCATAGTGGAAATAATTTTCCTTAGAAGATGAACAAAATTGGTCAAGAGCTGATTTGCTCCAGTGACCGAAGTTAGTACATATAGGAAAGAAGGTTTGCACTTGGTTTGTCTGTGTGGGTTCAGGGAAAATATCTCCAACATTAGTAAATATGGCGCTGTCAGAATCGACAACGATGTAAGAAGCGATGTGATATCCAAAATCATGTGTATCTATTAAATGTTTTAGAACATGGTGGCGAACAAAACAGGTTAGCTCAAAATGGCGAGGGTTTATTTCGTCATGATACATGATGGCATCAATAGGCTGTGAGATTGATTCAACTATATCTTTTGCTACAAAAAGGACTGTAAGGTTTTGGATCAACAGGCCTTCTAGGTGCTCTTGAACTTCTTCTGTGGCAGTTATTACAAAAACATCTCGGTCTTGGTTATGATGGCACGTGATTTCAACGCATTTATCAAAATAGGTATTGTAACCGAACAGATTTAGATGAACAAAAAAAATGGGGATCATGGCGAAAACTACTTAATAGGCTATAATGTTAATTTGCTAGTGGGAAACTAAATTTTTCTCGTGGAAGGTCAGCGTATAAGTCTTTTACCTCAACCCTAATTGAGTCTTTAAAACGGTCATAAAGACCATTCATGTGCAACAATCTCACATTATTTATTAGCTTGGTTTCTCTTAAAATATCTAGACAAAACTCTTTGCAGTTATATTGCCATCCAGGTAGGCAAGCAGCGCGAATATTACAGCTCAGGAAGATATTTTCTGCGATCATTTTGTTTAAGGTGCCTTGGTCATTTAGACCTTTTCCCCAGTTACCTGCAAATCGATTTTCGCCCATTGTAGTATCAATAAACCGTTTGAACCAAATGTCGAAAAAATGGTCTATTCTTGATGACTTTCGAAAAGCTAGAACGCCAGTATCCGCAACATAGGGACAATTCAACCCCTTAACGAAAATCGGAGGTTCATTTTCTTTCTGGCTAAATTTTACATTGCAAATTTCAAAGAAAATGAAATCGGCATAATCTAGTGCCTCAAATATTGCAGTTAGCGGCTTTTGAATATAAGTGTCACTATCCAGATAAAGCGTTTGACGGTAAGGAGACATCCTAAGGCAATAAGCCTTAACAGAAGCAAATCGCTGGGGCGTTTGGAAATAATATCTTAGGCAAAAGTCCATGGGAATGCTAATTACATGATCAAAAGCTGCTATATCTGAGTGTTTTGATTGTGTTGTTAGCAAACATATTGGCAAATCAGGGTGGATCTTCCTTAGGCTTCGGGCTGAAAATGCTGCCTCGGAAATATATTTATCATCCATGGCAATATAAATAGCCCCTTTATCGGCCAGTAATTCTTCTCCATCATATGAAAAATAATCTTGGTCTCGTTCATGCCAATG
>Ga0316207_10003859_pt1 | contig 13531 bp, 12 predicted proteins | sample 6weekpyrite_MG_FD_204943 | JGI IMG/M metagenome (GOLD analysis project Ga0316207, IMG submission 204943) | Microbial mat bacterial communities from mineral coupon in-situ incubated in ocean water Damariscotta River, Maine, United States -... | ecosystem: Environmental > Aquatic > Marine >... | reverse complement strand
CGTTAATGAGCTACGGTGGAAGTAGTATGTTGGCTTCATGCATGGCGATCGCATTATTACTCCGCGTTGATATTGAAACACGACTTGCATGGTTGAGCTTTGCTGGCGTTAAGGGTGAGCGAGGTGCTGGCCGATGATGACAGGTCAACAACGCATCATGATTATGGCAGGGGGCACAGGTGGTCACGTGTTCCCCGCTCTCGCTGTAGCAGAACAACTTCGTAGTTCTGGTATCGAAGTGATTTGGTTAGGCACTCAACGAGGAATTGAATCGCATGTGGTGCCGGATGCCGGAATTGAATTGGCGACAATCCCTATTTCAGGTTTACGCGGAAAAGGCATTCTCGGTTGGTTATTTGCACCATTAAGAATTACCTACGCGATTATCGTTGCAATAAAAATTGTCATCAAGTGGCGGCCACAAGCATTGCTAGGCATGGGGGGCTTTGTGACGGGGCCAGGTGGCATTGCCGGTTGGCTATTACGTAAACCTGTGTTGATACATGAACAAAATGCGATTGCGGGAATGACAAACCGAATCTTGGCACGTTTCGCGAGCGTTGTTATGGAAGCGTTTCCAGGTGCTTTTGCAGCTCATTATTGTGCAAGACAAACAGGTAATCCTGTGCGTGCTGACATTATGACAATTGCTGAACCAGCTACACGTTTTTCACAGAGAGATGGCGCATTACGAGTATTGATTGTGGGTGGAAGTTTAGGCGCATCGGTATTAAATAAAACAGTTCCTGAATCAGTTGGGGCATTAACGGATAACGATATTGAAATTTGGCACCAAACTGGCCGCTATGAATTAGAAGAAACCCAGCAACGTTATGTGGCAGCAAATTTAAATGCCAAGGTAACAGCATTTATCAAAGATATGTCGGAAGCATATCAATGGGCTGATTTAGTTATCTGTCGCGCCGGCGCTTTAACTGTGACCGAGCTTGCAACTGTTGGTGTTGCATCCATTCTAATTCCATTTCCCTATGCAGTTGACGATCATCAAACAGCGAATGCTCGTTTTCTTGAGCATGCAGGTGCAGCGATGTTGATTCAGCAAGAACGGTTTAATGCGCAGTGGCTTGCCGAACGACTTGCCGAATTTGTAAAGCGTCGCGAACGTTTATTGGCGATGGCGCAAGCAGCACGTTCTCAAGCGCGCACTAACGCAACAGATGATGTTGCACAGATATGTATGAAAGCGATAAAGGGGGCGTTATGAGTACTGACGTTTCTATGCAAGCGAATTTGCCGCATGTACATAGCCGTATGCAGCATATGCGACATATTCATTTTGTCGGTATAGGTGGTGCTGGTATGGGAGGGATTGCCGAAGTGATGCTGAACCTGGGCTTCACCGTATCTGGTTCAGATATACAAATGAACTCAATGGCAACACGCCTGAAAGATTTGGGTGCAGCAATACATATTGGGCATCAACAAGAAAATATTACAGATGCCCATGTTGTGGTGGTTTCAACAGCGATTGATCTTGAAAACCCGGAAATTATTGCAGCACATGAAAAACGTATTCCGGTTGTACCAAGGGCAGAGATGCTTGCAGAGTTGATGCGTTTTCGTTATGGCATTGCTGTTGCAGGAACACATGGCAAGACAACAACGACGAGTCTTGTAGCAAGTATTATGGGTGAGGCAGGTTTAGATCCAACCTTCGTGATAGGTGGCCGATTAAATAGCGCCGGTGTACACGCACGGTTAGGTGAAAGTGAGTATCTAGTAGCGGAAGCAGATGAGAGCGATGCCTCATTCCTTTATCTACAGCCGGTAATTGCGATAGTAACTAATATCGATGCTGATCATATGCAAACCTATGGCGGTGATTTTCAGCAGTTACGTCAGGCATTTATTGATTTCTTACATCACCTACCATTTTATGGGCTTGCTGTTCTTTGCCTTGATGATGAAGCCGTCCAGGACATACTTCCTGAATTGAGTCGTCCTGTGTTGACCTATGGTCTCCACCCCGATGCAGATTTACGGTGTGAGAATTTAGTACAAGATGTTGCTGCGACCAGTTTTGACCTGATTCGAAAAGATAAACCTGCACTCAAAGTTACTTTAAACCTGCCTGGACAACATAACGTACTCAACGCGATGGCAGCGATAGCGATTGGTCTTGAGTTAGGGGCGAGTGATGAGGATGTCTGCAATGCCTTGACTAGTTTTGAAGGAATTGGTCGGCGTTTCCAAATCAACGGTGAGATCGCAACAAGTGCAGGTACGGTATTACATGTGGATGATTATGGCCATCATCCGCGCGAAATAGAAGTAACAATCGAAGCCGCGAAAGCAGCATGGCCTAATCGACGCTTAGTAGTGGTCTTTCAACCGCATCGTTATACAAGAACGAGAGATTTATTTGAAGACTTTACGCGGGTGCTATCGAAAGTCGATGTTCTGTTGATGCTGGATGTTTATGCCGCAAGTGAAACACCAATAGCCGGTGCTGATTCACGCAGTTTGTGCCGCGCAATCAGAGCACGAGGTTCAGTTGACCCTGTTCATGTAGAAAACACAGATGAATTACACAACTCACTTGATGCAGTGCTACAACAAGATGATGTATTGCTGACATTAGGCGCAGGGAACATCGGTGTTATTGCTTTAGAACTAGAAGAAAAATTGGCGATTGTGAATGGAGGGAGTGGCGCATGACGCATTATAAAATGAACAGTCTGCATCTTGGCTGTGGTGAATCATTGTCAACACTTTACCGGCGAAGTGATCAAACATCACAGAAGCGACGGAGTCGTACAGAAAAAGGTTCTGTCAATAAAAAAACTAAGTCAACGAGGCAAGCGCGGTAATTATGATGACTGCTCGGCAAAAAACAACTTGGCAGGGTGAACTTCGTCATAATGAACCAATGACGAAACACACTAGCTGGCGCGTTGGCGGCACAGCAGATCATTACTATCGCCCGGTAGATCTTGATGATCTTTGCGTATTCCTCGCACAGCTGTCCGAGCAGGAAGAATTAACCTGGGTTGGTTTAGGTAGCAACTTATTAGTTAGAGATGGTGGTATACGTGGCACTGTCATTAGTACGAGTGGTCTACTCAACAATATAACCTTACAACCAGACAACTCCTTATATGTTGAAGCGGGTGTGAGCTGTGCGAAAGTTGCCCGTTTTGCCGCTAAACAAAACCTGACTGGCGCAGAATTTCTTGCTGGAATACCGGGCACTATGGGTGGTGCACTTGCGATGAATGCGGGTGCATTTGGCGGGGAAACCTGGCAAAAGGTTGCTCAGGTAACAACAATCTCGCGTGATGGAAAATGCACAGAACGTAAGCCCGATGAATATAAAATTTCTTATCGAAGTGTGAAGGGCCCGGAAAAGGCATGGTTTGTTTCAACAATACTGCGTCTCGAACCAGGCGATGCAAAAGTTGGGCAGGCCAAAATCAAAAAATTATTGTCACAACGTGGTGCAAGCCAACCAACTAGTCAACCAAGTTGTGGTTCGGTATTTCGAAATCCACCCAATGATCATGCGGCAAGATTAATAGAAGATTCTAATCTGAAAGGCACCTGTGTTGGAGGTGCCTGTGTATCAGAAAAACACGCTAACTTTATTATTAACGTAGGTTCTGCAACGGCAGCAGACATTGAAAATTTGATTGAAAAAGTTGCTGCAACAGTAAAACAACAACATGGAATTACGTTGCAACGCGAAGCACATATTATTGGTGAAGCCAAGTGAACGCCGTGGATAATAATGCAACACAACAGTTTGGCAAAGTTGCCGTATTAATGGGCGGCCTGTCGGCGGAGCGAGATATTTCTTTGTTAACAGGAAAAGCAGTGTTATCGGCGTTACTTGATAAGGGGATTGATGCACATGCTATTGATGTTGATGAAAATGTAATTGAAAAAATAACATCAGGAGGTTATGACCGTGCTTTTATTGCGCTCCATGGACGCGGTGGTGAAGATGGAAAGATACAAGGTGCGTTAGAAATATTGGGTTTGCCTTATACAGGGAGTGGCGTATTGGGTTCAGCATTATCAATGGATAAATTACGTTGTAAGCAATTATGGCAATCACTTGGCTTGGCAACACCTGCATGGAAAATTTTAGTAAGCAATGATGATTTGCAGAGTGTAGAAGAACTAACCTTGCCGGTGATGATTAAGCCATCACATGAAGGTTCAAGTATTGGTATGAGTAAAGTGCATCATGTGAGTGAGCTGGAAGCTGCATGGAGTGATGCTATCAAATACGATGATTCGGTTATCGCAGAAGAATTTATAGATGGTGATGAATACACGGTCGCCATACTTTCCGGGAAGGCGTTGCCGGTTATTAAGCTTGAAACAGATAACGATTTTTATGATTTTGAAGCAAAATATAAATCAGAGCAAACGCGCTACCTATGTCCCTGTGGATTGTCAGTAGATGAAGAGCAGCAAATGAAAGCACTTGCTTTAAAAGCATTTAATGCGACAGGGGCAAGTGGATGGGGACGTGTTGACTTAATGCGTGACAAGCAAGGAACGGCTTGGTTGATTGAGGTGAATACTGTTCCGGGTATGACTAGTCATAGTTTAGTGCCGATGGCGGCACGTTCGGCCGGGATGGATTTTCAAGACTTGGTCAGTCGGATTCTGGAAACCAGCTTTAGTACGGTGACCGCATGATGGCACGGAAAAAAAATAACAAATTGCATAGTGAGCGGCGCGCAGAGAACCGTGCTGTCGTACGTTTTTTGTTAAGTGGTATGGCTGGTGTCATGGTGCTAGCACTACTTGTTTGGGGTGTATTTGAAATACAAGAATCTGACGCGCTACTGATACGTAATGTAGAAGTAAAAAGTGAATTTAAAAAAATTACTGAGTCACAGATTCAAGCGGTGATTGCAAAGAATGAGTTAAAGGGATTTTTTAGTACAGATGTTGATGCAATAGCTGTTGATATGAGGGAAATCCCTTGGTTGAAAAAAATAACAACGCGTCGCGTCTGGCCAGATACATTGCAGTTAACAGTAACCGAAAGGCGTGCATTGGCTCATTGGAATAAGTCAGCATTATTGTCGGTTGATGGGTCGGTGTTTAGTCCAAAGGTGGAGTCTTATCCAAAAGGCTTACCAAGTTTACTGGGACCAAAAGGGACAGAGCATATTGTTTTAAAAAATTACATTGCGGTGGCCGCGAGTTTGAAAGTGTTGGCTCTGAAGATCGATGAATTAGAGATGGATGAACGTCGTGCATGGGTCGTAAAACTTAATGATGGCACTACTCTAAATCTTGGTCGTAAAAAGATTAATGAACGGTTGCAACGATTTGTAAAAATTTACAAAGATTTCGAAATGGAAAGTAAAAATAAGGTAGCGATTATTGATCTTCGTTATACAAATGGTTTTGCAATTAGTTGGAAAAATAATTCAACACAAGCTGCGCAGAAGGCGCAGTTAGGATAAGGCAGTATGTCCAGAAAAACTGAGAAAAATTTGATAGTAGGGCTTGATATTGGCACATCGAAGATAGTGGCGATTGTTGGTGAAATTACCGAGGACAGCACTATTGAGATTATCGGTATTGGTTCTCATGTATCACGTGGATTAAAGAAGGGCGTGGTCGTCAATATTGAATCAACAGTGCAATCAATTCAGCGCGCAGTTGAAGAAGCTGAATTAATGGCAGGTTGTCAAATAAATTCAGTATATACAGGTATCGCTGGTAGCCATATTCGCAGTATGAATTCTCATGGGATTGTTGCGATAAAAGATAAAGAAGTTACACCAAATGATGTTGACCGGGTAATTGACGCAGCACGAGCAGTAGCAATTCCTGCAGATCAGCGCGTTCTGCATGTGTTGCCACAAGAATTCATAATTGATAATCAAGAAGGCATTAAAGAACCTGTTGGGATGTCGGGTGTGCGTTTAGAAGCGAAGGTTCATTTGATTAGTGGTGCAATGAGTGCTGCGCAAAATATTCTTAAGTGTGTGCGCCGTTGCGGTTTAGAAGTTGATGACATTATTTTGGAACAACTTGCCTCAAGCCATTCGGTATTGACCGAAGATGAAATGGAGCTGGGTGTTTGCCTGGTTGATATTGGTGGTGGTACGACGGACATCGCCGTATTTACCGAAGGGGCAATACGTCATACGGCAGTTATCCCGATTGCTGGCGATCAGGTAACTAATGATATTGCTGTGGCACTTCGTACACCTACACAGTATGCAGAAGAGATAAAAATCAAATATGCCTGTGCATTAACACAACTAGCAGGTGCTGAAGAAACAATCGAAGTACCCAGTGTTGGAGATCGCGCACCTAGACGCTTAACCCGGCAAACATTAGCTGAAGTGGTAGAGCCACGGTATGAGGAATTAATTACCTTAATACAGGCTGAATTGCGACGTAGTGGTTTTGAAGATCTTGTTGCAGCAGGCATCGTCTTAACAGGAGGCACTTCGAAGATGGAAGGTGTCGTTGAGTTAGCCGAAGAAATTTTTCATATGCCAGTTCGTCTGGGTTTACCTCATAGTGTCTCAGGTTTGGTTGATGTTGTGCGCAATCCAATTCATGCAACCGGTGTTGGATTATTATTATTTGGTCATGAGCAACGTAAAACAGGAAGTGTTGACGCGCTATCGTCAGGTGATGTGAATGCGATTTGGCAGCGAATGAAAAGTTGGTTTCAAGGAAATTTCTAAGGTGATGTTTTTAAAATTCATCTTAGAGGTTGTTATAAGTAAAAGTAGTTTTAATAAAGTAGTTCTTAACTGGAGGGGCGAGTATGTTTGAATTAATGGATGCGTATAGTCAAAATGCGGTAATTAAAGTTATTGGCGTTGGTGGCGGTGGAGGTAATGCTGTCGAACACATGGTGTGTGCTGATATAGAAGGCGTCGACTTTGTTTGCGCTAATACAGATGCACAAGCATTGAAAAATTCTTCGGCTAAAACCATGTTACAACTTGGTACTTCAATTACTAAAGGTCTAGGTGCAGGAGCTAACCCTGATATTGGCCGTGATTCAGCGTTAGAAGATCGAGACCGTATTCGAGAAGTGATAGACGGTGCTGATATGTTGTTCATTACTGCAGGTATGGGAGGTGGCACAGGAACAGGTGCCGCGCCGGTTATTGCAGAAGTGGCAAAAGAAATGGGTATTCTTACTGTAGCGGTTATTACCCGGCCATTTTCTTTCGAGGGAAATAAGCGTAGTCAGATAGCAGCAGATGGGATCAAACAATTATCTGAGAATGTTGATTCACTTATTACTATCCCGAATGAAAAATTATTATCTGAACTAGGTAAGGGTGTTAGCTTGCTCGATGCCTTTAAAGCCGCAAACAACGTGTTGCTTGGTGCGGTTCAAGGTATTGCTGAACTGATTACGCGTCCTGGTCTTATTAATGTCGATTTCGCTGACGTGCGAACAGTTATGTCAGAAATGGGAATGGCAATGATGGGATCGTCAGTAGCACGTGGTGAAGAACGTGCAGTTACAGCTGCTGAACAGGCGGTAGGGAGTCCATTGCTAGAGGATATTAATCTTTCTGGAGCGCGTGGCATTCTTGTAAACATCACTGCTGGAATGGATCTAACAATTGGTGAATTTGAAGAGGTTGGCCACACGATTAAGCAGTTTGCATCAGACAATGCGACTCTCGTGGTTGGTACAGTCATTGACCCAGAGTTGACGGATGAGTTGCGGGTCACGGTAGTGGCAACAGGTCTTGGAGCACCAATTAAAGCACAATTACCTCGCGATGAAACGTCGCTTAAAATTGTCGAAACAGAAGAATCAACGTCTGCAGTTGATGAGCCTGATTACCAAATGTTGTCTCGCCCAACAGTTTTACGTCAGCAAGGCTCAGGTGATAACAAAGTTGCTGCAGAAAGTGATGATTTGGAATATCTGGATATTCCCGCTTTCTTACGACGCCAAGCAGATTAGTTAAACACAGCTACTGTGTTTAAATATTCTGCTACAGTTTGAAGCCTATGCCACGACGGATTCGCCCCCGGTCGTGGTGTAGTGCTTTTTCCTTTATATCAGTGTGTTATATCCCTTTTGTGAGCAAGGTCACTATGCATCGGTTTCAGCCCTGTGCTACTATTCACCTACATAAGTTAGAATTTATATTTGAAAATACTTTAAATAGCCGCCAATACGAACTAAGCAATTGAAATATAAGAAAATGATAAGGCAGCGCACCCTCAAAAACATAATTCGTGCCACCGGTGTCGGCTTGCATACAGGCGAGAAGATTTATTTGACTTTGCGCCCTGCCGCCATTGATACAGGGATTGTATTCCGACGAGTGGATCTTGATGTCCCTGTGGATATTCCTGCGCGCCCTGAATATGTTGGTGACACCAAACTTTGCACAACAGTTTGTCGTGATGGCACACGTGTATCTACCGTGGAGCACCTATTGTCGGCATTGGCAGGTCTCGGGATTGATAATGCTTATATTGATCTGAGTGCTGCTGAAGTACCTATTATGGATGGCAGTGCTGGCCCATTCGTTTTTCTCATTCAATCAGCGGGTATTGAAGAGCAAAATGCAGCGAAGAAATTCGTTCGTATTAAGCAGCCTGTTGTTGTTGAAGAAGATGATAAATGGGTTAAATTTGAGCCTTTTGACGGTTTTAAGGTTAGTTTTAGCATTGATTTTGATCATCCCGTCTTTCAAACCCATACCCGTAGGGCAGAATTAGACTTCTCGACAACGTCATTTGTTAAAGAGGTTAGTCGTGCGCGTACTTTTGGTTTATTGAAAGATGTTGAGAGACTACGCGAGAACAACCTGGCGCTTGGCGGAAGCCTTGATAACGCCATTGTTGTCGATGATTACCGTATTTTGAATGAAGATGGCCTGCGCTACGAGGACGAATTTGTTAAGCATAAGATCCTTGATGCTGTTGGTGACCTTTATTTGCTGGGGCACAGCCTCATTGGCGAATTCAGTGGTTATAAGTCGGGACATGCCCTAAATAACCGCTTGTTGCGTGCATTGATTGCAGATGAGGATGCATGGGAGATTGTCACATTTGAAGACACAGACAATTTGCCAATAGCTTATTCAAAGCCGGTTCAGGCTAGTTAATACTGAAAAATCTTGGATTTACTGCTAGAATCAAGGCTAGTTGATTGATTCTATAGGAAAATAATAATTTAATTATCTGGGCATTCGGTGTTGGGTGTCGACAGGGCATTATCAGCTAATTTTAGCCAGGTTTGACGAAGTGTTTCGTCGCGTATAGATGAAGCAAGTTCGCGAATTTGCTGGGCAGTATGTTGATCCATCTTGCTAGCAGTACTTTGTTTTTTAAAGTGAGGCGAAAGAGGTAGTTGGACTCGAACAACGACATTAGTGGCTGCATGGTAGCCTGCTTGGCGGCGCAGGGCAGGCAAGAGGGCAGCAAGCTGAAAACGTAATTTTGCAGCCCAAGCAGAACTATCTGTGTGAATGATAAGAACGTCATGCTTGAGTTGGGCGTTAAGACAGTGTGGTTTAGTCGTTTCTGGAAGCAATTCCTGAACAATGGCAAGTAACCTTGATTGGATTTGGTTTTGCTCTAATAACCGCACGTGATGATTTTTGATTGGACTGTCTGAAAGGATAGTCTGAATCGAACGAAATGATTTTTGTTGAGATTTAGTCACAAGTGTTATCGATTGGCTAATGTTTAGTAATACTATAGTAACTGGTGCAAACAAACTATGAATATAGTTTTTTTATCACAGAGTAAAGGGCATGTTGGCAGTGTTAATGTCTGTCTTAATCGATTGATATTGATAGCAATTATTGCCTTTTTGGTACCAGTTGCCATGATATATTTTGGCTACTACTGGGGTTACCAGGCGCAACAATCCAATGATCCTGCCAATACAGCTTTACGCACTGAACTTGCTACTCAACGCGATGAATTAAATCATGCTGTTGGTGAGGCTGATCGGCATATGGCGGCGTTATCTAAGCAGTTAGGTAAAATGCAGGCACGGGTTATTCGGCTTGATGCCTTGGGACGTCGTCTCACCAAGATTGCAAAGCTGGACAAAGGCGAGTTTGATTTTGATAAACCACCTGCCCGAGGGGGGCCAGCCAGTAGCGAAGCCTTACAAGCCGTTGTGGTGCCGGATTTCTTAAATCAACTTAAAGAACTCTCCAGCCAATTGGATAGCCGTGTTGAGCAGCTAAGTGTGCTTGAAACGATGATGATGAGCAGCAAATTGCAAAAAGAGGTTTTTCCTAAGGGCCGTCCAATAGCAAAAGGCTGGACCTCCTCTTATTACGGAATGCGTACAGACCCATTTTCGGGCAAACGTGAGCACCATAAGGGTGTCGATTTTGCCGGTAAAGATGGCACTCCAGTTAGTGCCGTTGCGGCTGGCGTAGTGACATGGGCCGCAGAACGCTATGGCTATGGTTATATGGTCGAAGTGAACCATGGCAATGGCTATATAACACGCTATGGGCATAACAAGGCGCTCAGGGTCAAAGTGGGTGATAAAGTCAATAAAGGCGATGAATTAGCATTAATGGGGTCTACAGGGCGTTCCACGGGGCCTCATGTGCATTTTGAGGTGTTAAAGAATGGACGTAACGTAGATCCACTTAAATACGTCAATGCCCGATAAAATAGGTGATTTAGTCATAAAATCTGCGTAGTTGCACTACGTCACAAACTCCCATAAAGTAGCTCCGGATTTAACATTCTGATGACTGTTTTACTAAGTCATCGGGTTCACAATAACGAACGATTTCAGACAGTTTTCATATCATGGTACGCAAGCTCCTGCGCAAATTTTTTGGTAGTCGAAATGCACGGCTAGTAAAACGCTATTTATCGACAGTTTCTAATATTAATGCCCTTGAGGCAGAGTTGGCTGCACTCTCCGATACGGATTTGCAAGCAAAAACACCTCAACTTCGTGCTCGCCTACAAGAAGGTGAGACGCTGGCTGACATTTTGCCAGAGGCTTTTGCCGTTGTACGAGAGGCGAGCAAGCGTGTCATGGACATGCGCCCCTATGATGTACAGATGGTCGGTGGCATGGTGTTGAATGACGGTAAAATTTCTGAAATGCGCACGGGTGAAGGTAAGACCCTGGTCGCAACGCTTCCTACATACCTAAATGCTTTAAGTGGACATGGCGTCCATGTAGTGACTGTAAATGATTATCTAGCTGAACGTGATGCGAAATGGATGGAGCCGCTTTATAACTTCCTTGGTTTAAGCGTTGGCATTATTGTTGCGGGTATGGCGCATGATGCGAAGCGTGAAAGTTATGCTGCTGATATCACCTACGGCACTAATAACCAATTTGGTTTTGACTACTTGCAAGACAACCTCGCATTCTCGCTAGAAGAGAAGATGCAGCGCGAATTGAATTTTGCAGTTATTGATGAAGTGGATTCGATTCTTATTGATGAGGCACGTACACCACTCATTATTTCGGGTGAGGCGGAAGATAGTTCTGAGTTGTATCAGACAATCGACAAATTAATTCCAAGACTTGTTGAACAAAAAGAAGAAGATGGCCCAGGTGATTACAGTATTGATGAGAAAGCGCGTCAAGCACTGCTAACCGAAGCTGGACATGAACATGTGGAAAACCTGTTGGTGTCAGAAGGTATTTTGAAAGAAGGCGAAAGCCTTTATGACGCGGGAAATATTATGCTGATGCAGCATGTTGATTCCGCATTAAGAGCGCACACCTTACATCAACGCGATGTTCACTATGTTGTACAACAAGGTGAAATTGTTATTGTTGATGAATTTACCGGACGTAAAACACCAGGACGACGTTGGTCTGAAGGCTTACATCAAGCTGTTGAAGCAAAAGAAGGTGTTGCGATACAAAGCGAGTCGCGCACGGTAGCGTCGATCACATTCCAAAACTTTTTCCGTTTATATGACAAATTATCCGGCATGACGGGTACAGCGGATACTGAGGCATTTGAGTTCCAACAAATTTATAATTTAGAAGTGGTTGTTATTCCCACCAACAAACCAACTGCCCGAGAAGATCGTAGTGATCTTATTTTCCTCAATACCCAAGCCAAATTTGCGGCAGTCATTGAAGACATCAGAGATTGTCAGGAGCGTGGGCAACCGGTGTTAGTGGGCACAGCTTCGATTGAGGCATCAGAGGCCTTTTCTCTGTTATTGAATAAAGCCAATATTGTTCATCAAGTATTAAACGCCAAGTTCCATGAGAAAGAAGCACAAATTATTGTTGAGGCTGGGCGGCCCGGTGCGATCACCATTGCCACGAACATGGCCGGGCGTGGTACTGATATTGTTTTGGGTGGTAATTTAGAGGCTGAATTAAAAGCCCTAGGTGATATTGACGAGTCTGAACGTAAAGCACATGAGCAAGAGTGGCAGCAACGTCACGATAAAGTATTAGCCGCGGGTGGTTTACATATTATTGGTACTGAGCGACATGAGTCGCGGCGTATTGATAATCAGTTACGAGGTCGTTCTGGTCGTCAGGGTGATCCGGGTTCGAGTCAGTTCTTTGTTTCACTTGAAGATAATCTGATGCGAATTTTTGCATCGGATCGCGTTGCTGGCATGATGAAACGTTTAGGTATGGAAGAGGGTGAGGCGATTGAGCATCCTTGGATAAATAAAGCGATTGAAAATGCACAGCGTAAGGTTGAAGGGCACAATTTCGATATTCGTAAGCAATTACTTGAATACGATGATGTGGCAAATGATCAGCGCAAAGAAATCTATTCAATGCGTAATGAGCTAATGGCTGAAGAGGATGTTTCAGAGCGCATTACCAGTATGCGCGTTGATGTTATTAATAATGTGATTGATGGGCATATTCCACCACAGAGTGTCGAAGAGCAGTGGGATATTGCTGCTTTAGAAGATGAGCTTGAAGCTGAGTTTATGCTTAAGGCGGATATTCAATATTGGTTGAAGTCTGATGATTCGTTACACGAAGAGACTCTACGTGAGAAGATCATTGCTGAAGCAGTGCATGTCTATGCTGAGAAAGAGGCGCTAGCCGGTAGTGAAGTTTTCAGGCACTTTGAAAAAGCCATCATGTTACAAGTTCTCGATTCATTCTGGAAAGATCATCTATCAGCAATGGATTATCTACGAAATAGTATTAACTTACGTGGCTATGCGCAGAAAAATCCGAAGCAGGAATTTAAACGCGAGGCATTTGAAATGTTCTCGGGTATGGTTGACCGAATTAAGCATGAAGTTATTGCAATGCTTTCTAAAGTTCAAATTCGTGATGAAGAGGATGTTGAGGCGGTTGAAGAGCAGCGTCGTCGTCAGGGAACGATGCACTTTGAGCATGATGATGCCGCCAGTGCGACTGAGTCAGCTGCAATGGGTGAAAAGGAAGTTGCAGCTGCGCCTGAAAATACTGATGAGCCTTTTGTTCGTGATGGCCGTAAAGTGGGTCGGAATGAACCTTGTCCTTGTGGTTCAGGCAAGAAATATAAGCAGTGTCACGGTAAGTTAAATTAGTTTTGTTACTGTAGCTTACCATCAGTAATTCCCC
>Ga0316207_10003858_pt1 | contig 13532 bp, 15 predicted proteins | sample 6weekpyrite_MG_FD_204943 | JGI IMG/M metagenome (GOLD analysis project Ga0316207, IMG submission 204943) | Microbial mat bacterial communities from mineral coupon in-situ incubated in ocean water Damariscotta River, Maine, United States -... | ecosystem: Environmental > Aquatic > Marine >... | reverse complement strand
TTCTGCGCGGGGCATTTCTTTAATTAATTTATCAATACTGGCTTTAACCTGTTCGATATAAGCCGCATCGGGACAAACTAAAATAGATTGTGCATCTTCATCATGCTCAGCCTGTGAAAATAGATCCATGGCTATCCAGTCCGGGTCGGTTTTAGCATCGCATACAATACAAATTTCTGAAGGCCCGGCAATCATATCGATGCCCGCCGCGCCAAATACCATACGTTTTGCTGTCGCTACATAAATATTACCGGGGCCGACAATTTTATCTACTTTTGGAATGGTTTCTGTACCGTAGGCAAGTGCGGCTACCGCCTGTGCTCCACCAATGGCAAAAACCCTGTCTACACCTGCAATTGCCGCAGCTGCAAAAACCAGATCATTTACTTCACCGTCCGGTGTTGGTACGACCATAATTAATTCGGGCACACCGGCTACTTTTGCGGGTATGGCATTCATAATAACGGACGATGGGTAGGCGGCTTTTCCACCGGGCACATATAAACCGGCACGATCCATTGGGGTAACCTGTTGCCCTAACAATGTGCCATCATCTTCGGTATACGACCAGGACTCCATTTTCTGATGCTCTGCGTAGGCACGCACCCGAGCGGCTGATTTTTCTAATGCTTCACGATGGCTAGCGGGAATTTTATTGAGTGATTCTTCTAAATGGGATTTTGGAATTTCCAGTTCAGAAAACTCTTTTATTGCGACCCGATCAAACTTATTTGTGTATTCAACCACAGCCGCATCACCGCGTTTTTTAACATCTTTTAAAATACTATTTACGGTGTTAAAAACCTGTTCGTCTGAAACCGATTCCCAGTCCAGCGTTTGATCCAACTGTTGCCAGAAATCCGCTTGCTTGCTATTTAATTGCGAAATATTACTCATTGATTGCGCGCTCATTTTTCTACGGCCTGTTTCATCTGTTCAACCATCTGTTGAATTCGATCGTGCTTCACTTTTAATGAGGCTTTATTAACGATTAAACGGGAACTCACATCGGCAATATGATCCATGGGTTTTAAACCATTCGCCTTAAGTGTGTTACCCGTGTCAACTACATCAACAATTAAATCTGACAAACCTACGATTGGCCCAAGCTCCATCGATCCATAAAGTTTGATAACTTCAACCTGCTGACCCTGCTCTGCAAAATACTGGCGTGCAACATTAACAAATTTTGTCGCCACTCTTAAGCGACCACCATGGGGCTGATAATCAACCAGACCCGCGGTCATTAATTTACATTTTGCAATGTGCAAATCTACCAGTTCATATAAACCATCGCCACCGTGTTCCATTAAAACATCTTTACCCGCCACACCAATATCCGCCGCGCCGTATTGCACATAGGTCGGTACATCGGTGGCACGAATAATTACCAGCTTCACATCATCCTGATTAGTATCAAGAATGAGTTTACGGCTTTTTTCCGGATCATCTTTGGGGGTAATGCCCGCTGCTTCTAAAAGCGGTAAGGTCTCTTTAAAAATTCTGCCCTTCGACAGGGCGATGGTTATATTTTTACTCATGATTATTACGTGTTGGTTTTCATTAGTCTTAAATTCTAAGTCATAAGTCGTAAGTCTTAAGTCGTAAGTCCAAAGCGGTCTCCCCTGCGGAGAGTGGCTTTTGTTTTTTGACTTACGACTTATGACTTACGACTATGTTTTATTCCGCTACTCTTCGGATCTCCGCACCAAGATAAGATAACTTCTCTTCGATCAGTTCGTATCCCCGATCAATGTGGTAAATGCGCAACACTTCCGTTTCACCCTGTGCCACTAAACCCGACAAAATCAGGCTGGCGGATGCACGCAAATCGGTTGCCATAATGGGAGCAGCATTTAAAGCTTCTACACCTCGAACAATCGCGGTGTTGCCTTCTACTTCAATATTTGCACCCATGCGCTGTAATTCCTGTACATGCATGTAGCGATTTTCGAAAATAGTTTCAACAATGGTTCCCGTACCTTCAGCCACCACATTCAGTGCGGTAAACTGTGCCTGCATATCAGTTGGAAAAGCAGGATAAGGCGCGGTTCTTACATTAACGGCCCTGGGACGTTTGCCCTGCATATCCAGCTCAATCCAGTCTTCACCGCATTCTATCACCGCACCCGCATCACGTAGTTTATCCAGTACCGCATCCAGCAAAGTAGGATCAGTATCTTTTACTTTAACCTTACCGCCAGTGATAGCAGCTGCAACTAAAAATGTGCCGGTTTCAATTCTGTCGGGCACGACTTTATAGGTCGTGCCCTTCAAAGACTCTACACCCTCGATGGTCAGTGTGTCTGTTCCGGCACCGGAAATTTTTGCACCCATTTTATTTAAGAAATTAACCAGGTCAGTCACTTCAGGTTCACGGGCCGCATTTTCCAGTATGGTCGTTCCATCTGCCAGCACAGCTGCCATAAGTAAATTTTCGGTACCGGTAACCGTCACCATATCCATAACAATGCGCGCGCCTTTAAGGCGATCAGCTCGGGCGACAATATAGCCATTTTTCACTTCTATTTCCGCACCCATCTCCTGCATACCCTTAATATGGATATTCACCGGACGAGAACCGATGGCACAACCACCGGGCAGTGAGACTTCAGCATAGCCATATCGTGCCAGCAAGGGACCTAATACCAATATAGATGAACGCATGGTACGCACCAGATCATAGGGTGCCACCTGGGTTGTCAGGGTTGATGCATCCACCTCGATGCTCATGGTTTCATCCACGGTAACCGAAACCCCCATGCTACCCAGCAGGGCCATGGTGGTGGTGACATCGTGTAGATGGGGCACGTTCTGCACTACAGAGGTCCCCTCGGCCAGCAAAGTGGCCGCCAAAATTGGCAATACGGCATTTTTTGCGCCGGAGATACGAACTTCTCCGTTGAGAGTGACGCCACCCTTAATTAACAGCTTATTCATTCAATATTCTAAATATTTGCACCTGAGTTCATGTCTTCATGACGAATACAGGTTTAAGTTAATGGCAACTCTTGATGAAATCCGTAGGCTTGCGCTATTTTCATGAGTTGTTCAGGAGCGCTATGATACTTTATTTGAAGACCTTTTTGATCAGCCATTTTCATCCATTCGATCAAAAGTGCTAACGATGCACTGTTAAAACGGCTAATTTCAGATAAGTCGACCTCAATTTGAGCGTTTTCCACGCAATCGAAGTCAATTTCAGGCTTTTTCAGCAATTGCGCCACGGTGTCAAAATTGAGCTGACCGAAGAGCTTAACCTGACTTTTGTTCTGCTCGAGTTTAAACATAATTGATATAGCCCCTAAAAAGATAAAAGCCTACCGCAAATGAACGCAAATAGACGCAAATGTATATGGATAGTGTGCCTACGGCGCACTATCCAGAACTAAATTTTTATTTGCGTTATTCGCGTTCATTTGCGGATAAATGCCTTGGCTTTCTTTGAAAGTTTCTTAAGCTTTCTCCGACTTAGCCTCAGACTTTGCCAGTAATTGCTCAATCAGGCCATCTATACCGACCTTACGAATATCAGAAGCAAAGCTATTACGGTAATTCGTTACCAGGCTAATTCCATCAATTTTAATGTCGTATACCTTCCAGATATCATCCTTAATACGCAAACTATATATAATTGGAATTTCAGGACCACTACCTTGATCAATTACGGTTTTCACCTTGGTCGTACGCTTACCTTCAGCCGGTGGGCGATAGGGTAAATACTTGATTTCCTGCCCTGCATACTCAGTAAGTGACTTACTGTAGGTACGAACCAGCATAGTCTTAAACGCCTCGACAAATCGTGCTTGCTGATCATTATCAGCCTTACGCCAGTTTTTACCCAACGCCAGCTTACTCATGGCACGAAAATCCAGGTGTGGCAAAATAATGTTATTAACCAGCTTAGACAACTCTTCAGGTTGAGACTTATACTTTTCCTTATTCGACTCCAGGGTGCTTAGCACTTTCTCTGAGGTCTGTTTAATTAACACATCTGGCGGTGTATTAGCAGCAAGGCTGCTGTTGGCAATCGCACAAACAAGCACTACCAGTAATAGCTGTATATTTCTTTTCATTTTTAAATATCCATGACTTAAAATTTAAATTATTCTTCTTTCGCTTTTGAGTACAGGAATTGTCCTATAACCTGCTCAAGCACCAGGGCAGACTGGGTAATATCAATCTCGCTACCCGCTACAAGATACTCCTCATCGCCACCAGGTTCCAGTCCCACATATTGTTCACCTAATAAACCCGCGGTTAAAATACTCGCAGAAGTATCCATTGGAAACTGGTATCTGCCTTCAATTTGCAGCGTCACAATCGCCGTATATTGCTCATTGTTATAGCGAATTGCAGAGACTTTACCCACACGCACCCCCCCGGCACTCACCGGTGAACGCTCTTTTAAACCGCCGATATTTTCAAACTCAGCGCGTATTTCATACACATCGTCATCATCACTATAACTTACCAGGTTACTCACCTTTAAAGAGAGCATGACCATGGCAGCTACGGCGAGCACCACAAAGACACCTACTAATATTTCTATATTTCGAGTATTCATTCTGTATTCCTGATAAAAACTAAAAGCTGTTTTCCGCTAATAAACGCGAAATAACGCGAATAAAAGCATCTCTGGGTACATGCTATGTGCCGTAGGCACATAAACAAAAAAATTTGCGTATATTGGCGTTTATTAGCGGAAAACAGCTTTTTTCACTAAACATTAAACATCAACGCAGTGAGGATAAAGTCTAGCCCTAACACCGCTAATGATCCATGCACCACCGTGCGCGTTGTCGCCTGCCCCAAACCTTCCGAGGTGGGTATACAATCATAACCTTCAAACACCGCAATCCATACCACTACAAAACCAAAAACCAGGCTCTTAATCATGCCATTAATTAAATCTGAGTAAAAATCGACGTTGTTCTGCATCTGCGACCAGAATACACCTTCGTAAATACCCAGCATTTCAGTGGCAACAAAGAAACCACCTAATATAGAAATGGCCATAAAAATACTGGTTAGCATGGGTACCGCAATAACACCCGCAAGAAAACGCGGCCCAATTATATATTTCATCGGGTTCACCGCCATCATTTCCATGCCGGAAAGCTGTTCGGTGCTTTTCATTAAACCTATTTCCGCAGTGAGTGCCGAACCGGCCCGGCCCGCAAACAATAAGCCCGTAAATACAGGCCCCAGCTCACGCAAAATACTCAGTGACACCATCTGGCTAATCGAATCTTCTGCACCAAAATCTACCAGTACTATATATGATTGCAAAGCCAGTACCATTCCTACAAACAAACCCGCTACCAGAATAATCAACAGGGTTTGCACGCCTACATAATATAACTGACGAATAAGTAACCTTGGCCGCTCAATCATATAGGGCAAACTGACAATAGTTTGCCACAAAAACAAGCTACCCCGTCCTATCCGGTTAAAACGATTAAGTGTTCTAGCGCCAATTTGCTGCAACTTGTCACCGATCATGACTTTACACTCGTTATTCCTTTCATTAAATCATCCAATAATGAATTTGCTTTGTAATGGAACGGTACTGGTCCATCCGCCAGCCCACCTAAAAACTGTTGAACCCAGGCTGAATCAGATTGCTTAAGCTCATTTGGTGAGCCACTCTGCACAACCTTGCCATTGGATATCACATAGATGTAATCTGAAATACTCGCCGTCTCATTCACATCATGTGATACCACCACCGAAGTCATTCCCAGCGCATGGTTCATATCATGAATGAGTTTAACCAGCACCCCCATCGATATCGGGTCCTGTCCGGTAAAGGGTTCATCAAACATAATCATTTGCGGATCAAGTGCAATCGCCCGGGCTAGCGCAACCCGGCGGGCCATACCGCCAGAGAGTTCTGCTGGCATTAAGTTTCTGGCACCCCTCAAGCCTACCGCTTCAAGCTTAAGTAATATCAGATGATGGATAGCCACTTCAGGCAATGATGTATGCTCACGCAGGGGGAAGGCCACATTATCATACACGGATAAATCCGTTAGCAATGCACCACTTTGAAATAACATCCCCATGGTTCTTCTACGTAGATCATAAAGTGCAGACTGGGACAACTTATGCACATTCTCACCGTCTACAAACACGGAACCCGAATCGGGTTTAATTTGACCCCCAATCAGTTTTAGCAGGGTCGTTTTACCCGTGCCACTCGGCCCCATAATTGCCGTGACTTTTCCACGCTCAATATCCATATCGATATTGTCGAAGATCTTTCTATCACCACGGGAAAAACTTAAACCACGTATTTTTATAATAATATTTGATGGATTGGCTGAAATAACACTCGTTCCTTATAGGTCATGCCAATGGCAAAGTCGTACTATATACAAGTCTGTTTCACCAGGGTAGCCCTGAAATGAAATACTGATAGATAAATCTACGACCCATTTTGTGCTTATAGATTCAAAAAACCCTCAAACATTTCAATAAAACTACAAACCCATTAACTCAATAAGTGACTGAAAATCGCTTAACTGCTTACTGCCAGGACTGTCATCCATTAAAAATATTGCACTATAGTCAGCTTGCTGTAACCAGCCCTTCCATTCACGTAAACTTTTAGTTTCATACTGGATTAAAGCGACTGAGTCACTACCCTGGGGTTCGACAAAACCAGCAAACAGTTCTCCAAGACTATCCTGGAACCCCTTTAATTCACCTTCACTCGACCGGGATGTTAGAAAATAAAACCTGAAGCCTTCAGGCACATCCTCCGCCCACTGCTCAAAATCAACATTTTCAGCCTGCCACTTAGTTTCTGGCACCAGTACCGCTGAAAATTCATTCGCATAGTAACTTAAGCGCCAATCCTCCGGTAAATCCTCCGGGTAAAAAGATCCCAGCCAATGTGGCTGATCCCAGTCACAGACCCCCACTCTTACTGTTTTATCGTGTATCATTGCGCTCTTTAAAAATATATCAGAAAATAATTGTGCCTATCTTAATCGATTTTGTAGCTATTCTCGCGGGTTTTGCCCTACTTATCTGGAGCGCCGATCTGTTTGTCGTCGGTGCATCTGCCACGGCACGTAATATGGGGGTCTCCCCCTTAATCATTGGCCTTACCATTGTGGGCTTTGGCACATCTGCACCTGAAATGCTGGTCGCCAGCATTGCAGCTTATGGCGGAAACACGGGCCTGGCGGTAGGCAACGCTATTGGTTCTAACATTACCAATATCGCTCTGGTACTGGGTGCCACCGCGGTTATAGTCCCCCTGACCGTACATTCAAGCATTCTTAAACGAGAATACCCTCTACTAATAGCAGCTACACTTTTAGCGGTTGTTTTACTGGCTTATGACAACATATTAGGTTCGGGTGATGGCATTTTAATGCTGGTTTTACTCCTTATTCTAATGATGTGGATCGTACACCAGGCTTTAAAGCATAGAAAATGTGATGTAAATGGCATCTGTGAAGTAGACCCTCTAAGTTCGGAGTTTGACCAGGAAATTCCACTGGACATGCCCATGAGTAAAGCCCTGGGGCTATTATTAGCAGGCATTGTGTTATTACTGATCAGCTCCAAACTACTGGTATGGGGGGCGATTAATGTCGCGACCGCATTTGGTGTAAGTGATTTAATCATCGGCCTGACTATCGTGGCCATTGGTACCAGTCTGCCCGAACTGGCTGCCTCAATAGCGAGTGCCCGCAAAGGCGAACACGATATTGCCCTGGGTAACGTAATTGGCTCTAATATATTTAATACTCTGGGTGTACTCGGTATTGCAGGTGTAATAAATCCTGTAGAACTGACACAGGGCGTTTTAAATCGTGACCTGCCCTTAATGGTGGCCCTGACTGTGATTATGTTTATTATGGCATTTGGGCGTAGAAGCAGTGCAGGACAGATTACCCGTATTGAAGGCTCTATTTTGCTGGCAATATTTTTTGCCTATGAAGTTGTTTTATACTTAAGCGCTACCGCATAGGAAACCTTAAATGAGCCAGGAAAAATCAAACGGGATAAATTTTGACCCGGAACATTTTAATCCGCAACAAATCAAAAAACTCGGACTCGCGGTTATTGACACCGAACTAGCTGCCGTAGAAGCCCTGAGAGCTGAAATGGATGATAGCTTCGTTAAAGCCTGTGAGTTAATGCTCGGCTGTGAAGGTCGCGTTGTGGTTATCGGCATGGGCAAATCGGGACACATTGGTAATAAAATTGCCGCCACAATGGCGAGTACCGGCACCCCTGCATTTTTTGTTCACCCAGGTGAAGCCAGCCATGGGGACCTGGGTATGATCACCCCAAAAGATGTGGTGATAGCCCTGTCTAATTCCGGTGAAACCGGTGAAATACTCACCATTATTCCTATTCTTAAGCGTTTGTCTGTACCTATGATTAGTATTACTGGCAACCCCAAATCAACCCTGTCCACTGAAGCAGATATTAATTTACATGCGGGTGTAGAGAAAGAAGCCTGCCCTCTGGGGCTTGCCCCAACTTCAAGTACCACTGTAGCACTGGTACTTGGAGATGCACTGGCCGTAGCACTGTTAGATGCCAGGGGCTTTACCGAAGAGGATTTTGCCCTGTCACACCCGGGTGGAAGCCTGGGGCGTCGTCTGTTATTACACGTCAAAGATATAATGCATACTGGTGATAAAATCCCCCGGGTACATGAAAATGACAGCTTACGAGACGCTTTATTGGTAATGACCGAAAAAGGTCTTGGCATGACAGCAATTGTAGATAATGCACATAACTTATTAGGTATATACACCGACGGCGATTTACGTCGCACATTAGATAAAAACATTGATGTGCATAAAGCGGTTATAAAAGAGGTAATGACTACAAACTGTAAAACCATACAAGCACACCTTCTAGCAGCAGAGGCCTTAACAGAAATGCAACAGAATAAAATTCATGCCATGTTGGTGGTAGATGAAAATAATAAATTAACTGGCGCCTTTAATATGCACGATTTATTACGTGCAGGTGTGGTATAAAGATATTCATTAGCTTCATACCCCTATCATATCTAAGGGCCGCTCCTGCATCTAAATATTATCGTTTACAGGAGCCAATCAAGCCTGGCAACATAGATTTACAATGGGGCAACAGGATTATCAAAAATGCAAGACATACTCGAAAAAGCAAAAAAAATTAAGCTGGTGATATTTGACATAGATGGTGTCCTTACCAGTGGTGCACTTTTTATAGGTGATGATGGACAGGAATACAAAGCCTTTAATTCAAAAGATGGTCACGGTCTACGCATGTTACAGGATGGTGGCATAGAGGTCGCTATTATCACCGGGCGCACTTCAAATGTAGTTGAACACCGGGCTAAAGACCTGGGCATTAACCGCATTTACCAGGGCAAGCGTCATAAATTACCCTCCTATGAAGAACTCATAGAAGAAATGGGTTTAAGTCATGATGAAGTGGCTTATGTGGGCGATGATGTGGTCGACCTTCCGGTAATGAGTAAGGTTGGCCTGGCTATTTGTGTTCAGGATGGCCATTCATTTGTAAAACAACACTCCCACTGGATAACTGAAAACAAGGGTGGCTGTGGTGCGGGTCGTGATGTTTGTGAAATGATTTTAGAAGCCCAGGGTAAACTACATGATATGTTAGTGTCGTATATCAGCGCATGACCAATAAAAACGCCCTGGATAAAATACCCATAAAAGACATATGCGAACTTACATAACACTTGCAGTATTTATTATCATAGCCACGGGTAGTTTCTGGCTTTTGCAGGACCTCACCAGGGAACAGGTCAAAGATAAAACTTCAGCCAGCCGCTTTCCTGACTACTTTATGGAGAATTTTTCTATTACAAATATGAGTCAAAAGGGAAACCCCGAGTACGTACTTAAAGCTAGAAAAATGCTGCACTATGCTGATAATGATAGATCAGAACTTGAACTACCCTTTATAAATATTACACAGGCAGATACCAACATTACCCTGCGAGCTTCACGTGCAATTTATTTACAACAGAAAAACACTATCCACTTACATGATGAAGTTATTATTCATCGTGCTGCATCTAAAACTCAAAGTGAACTTTCTATCTACACTGACTATCTGAAAATAAATACTCAATCGCAAATAGCCGAAACGGATGCAGCAGCAAAAGTCAAAACACCGGAGGCTGAATTAAACACCATTGGCCTGATTTTTAATAATAAACAGGGCACACTCAAATTACAATCGCAGGTTAAGGGCACATATGAAGCAACTAACTAGGATCATTTTCATGATGATACTGCCTTTCAATATGAGTGTATATGCAAAGTCAACGGATAATGATGCACCTCTACACATTGAAGCAGATCAACTTGAAATGCGCGAAAATGATAGTGTAAGTATTTATACTGGCAATGTGAAAATCACCAAGGGCAGCATGAAAATAACTGGTGATAAAATCATTATTAAAAACAAGGATGGTAATCTCCATAATGTTCATATTGATGGCAAACCCGCTACTTTTTATCAACTAAACGACTTAGAAGAAGAGATAAGTGCGGAAAGCAATTTTATGGACTACAAAGCTGAAACTGGCATACTTGAACTTAAAGAAAAAGCACTATTACTGAAAAATAAAAATCGATTTAGCAGTGAGCATATTATTTATAACACCCTTAAAGATATTGTGAAGGCTGGAAATCACAAGAGTAACACTTTAGAAGCTCCCCCCAGAGTAAAAATCACCATTTACCCTGAAAACACTAAAGACCAGGAAACCAAAAACATTGAAAACACCAAAGAATAAACATTACATATGAATTTACTTCGCGCTGAAAATCTGGTTAAACGCTTTAATAAACGCACGGTGGTTAACCATGTCTCAATATATGTACAAAGTGGTGAAGTTGTAGGTCTACTTGGCCCTAATGGAGCTGGAAAAACAACCAGCTTTTACATGATGGTAGGCTTGATTCCTGTAAATGAAGGTCACATTACATTAAATCAGCAGGACATTACCCATTTACCCATGCACAGTCGAGCTAAACTGGGCATAGGCTATCTGCCTCAGGAAGCATCAGTATTTCGCAAACTTACCGTATCTGAAAATATTCTAGCTATTCTACAGACCCGCCCTGAGCTAAATAGCAAACAACGTGATTTACTCCTGCAGAATCTGTTAGATGAATTACAGATAGACCATATACGTGACAATACAGGAATCAGCCTGTCTGGTGGTGAGCGTCGTCGTGTAGAAATTGCCCGGGCTCTGGCTGCTGAGCCCGAATTTATCCTGCTGGATGAACCCTTCGCCGGAGTTGACCCCATTTCAGTGCTTGAGATACAGAGAATCATTAAGCAGTTAACTGAAAAAAATATTGGTGTACTGATTACCGACCATAACGTACGTGAAACCCTGGGTATATGTGAACGTGCCTACATATTAAGCTCAGGAGAGGTCATTGCCGAGGGTAGCCCCCAAGTTGTTTTGCAGGATCAACAAGTAAAAGATGTTTATCTAGGTCAACATTTTAGTCTATAACTATAGATATACTTTAAGGCACTTTCCTCTAGCCAGGATTTGGAAAACCGGGTTTACTGATAGACCAAAAAGATGAAGGACACTCCCATGAGTCGATATAAATACGGGGATTCAATCCAGGCTATAGAGACCCCGGTTAGTTTTATTGGTATAATATATGGCACAACTTCTGCATAACTTAAAAAATTCAAGTACACTGTAGGCAAACCTTATTAAGAAATATTAATTTAAGAATGAAGCAATCCCTACAATTACGTATTGGTCAATCATTGACCATGACTCCCCAGCTGCAACAGGCTATTCGTCTATTGCAACTCTCGACATTGGAGCTACAAACAGAAATCCAGGAAGTACTGGAATCCAACCCCATGCTGGAAATTATCGAGGATAGCAATAATTCTGACCCCCTGGATGAAACCAAACAAAAAGCCGAAAGCAATGACACCCACTCTAATGAACAGGATACAGTAAATGGCCAGGAGCTTAGTGATTTACAAAATGATGCCGCCGCACAGGACATGGACCTTAATTCGCAGGATATGCCAGAAGAGCTACCGGTAGATTCCCAATGGGAAGACGTATACGAACCAGCTATTGCAAGTAGCGCCCCAACATCATTTGATGATGACAAAGCCCGTGAATTCCTCGAAAATCAAAGTAGCTCCGATGGAGCATTAATCGATCATTTATTAGACCAGCTGCTGGTCACTACTATGAGTGATACCGACAGAACCATTGCACTGGCTATTATTGACGGTATTGATGAAGATGGTTATCTCCAGGAACCTGTAGAGGATATACATGCCGGCCTGGTCGACGACCTTGAAATAGAACTGGATGAGGTGGAAGCTGTTTTACATTTAATTCAGCATTTTGATCCCATTGGGGTAGCTGCTCGCGACCTGAAAGAGTGCCTGATGTTACAAATGGAGCCGTTCAATATTAACGAGTTCCCTGTACTGAAAAAAGCCCGACAGATTATAAAAGAACATTTAGATTTACTGGGAAATCATGATTATGCCAAACTCAAGCGCTATAATCGTATTAGTGATGATGAGTTAGCTGATGTCATTCGTTTTATACAGGCACTGAACCCTAAACCAGGAAGTAATATTAGTAAGTCATCTGCACAGTATGTGGTACCCGATGTCTTTGTTACGAAAACTGATGGCCGCTGGAATGTCAGACTAAATGGTGAAACTGCCCCTAAGTTACGGATAAATCCCACCTATGCAGGGTATATTCAACGAGGCAAACAAAGTGATGACAATACCTTCATGAAAAATAACATGCAGGAAGCCCGCTGGTTTATTAAAAGCCTACAGAGTCGTAACGAAACGTTGATGCGCGTAGCAACTTCCATTGTGGAACATCAGCGCACATTTCTCGACTATGGAGAAGAGGGTATGAAGCCACTGGTACTACGTGAGATCGCAGATGAGCTTGAGTTACATGAGTCCACCATTTCCAGGGTTACCACACACAAATATATGCATACACCCAAGGGTGTTTTTGAATTTAAATACTTCTTTTCCAGCCATGTAGGTACCTCAGATGGCGGGGAATGTTCAGCTACGGCCATTCGAGCCATGATTAAAAAGCTGATAGAAGCCGAGGAGCCCAGAAAGCCATTAAGTGACAATAAAATTGCCAACTTGCTGGTTGACCAGGGTATAAACGTGGCGCGTAGAACCGTGGCTAAATATCGTGAAGCCATGATGATACCGCCCTCTAATGAACGTAAACGCCTAGCTTAGGCAATGAAACCACACTGAAGGAGTCCTTATGCAACTCAACTTAACTGGACACCACATAGAGATTACCGATTCACTTCGTAGCTATGTAAATGAAAAAATGGAGCGTATTGAGCGCCACTTCGACAAGGTCACTAATACCCATGTGATTCTTACCGTTGAAAGCGTACGCCATAAAGCAGAAGCCACGATAAATATGCGCGGCAATAATATTTTTGCTGAAAGCACAGAAGATAATATGTATGCTG
>Ga0316207_10003857_pt1 | contig 13534 bp, 10 predicted proteins | sample 6weekpyrite_MG_FD_204943 | JGI IMG/M metagenome (GOLD analysis project Ga0316207, IMG submission 204943) | Microbial mat bacterial communities from mineral coupon in-situ incubated in ocean water Damariscotta River, Maine, United States -... | ecosystem: Environmental > Aquatic > Marine >... | reverse complement strand
GAATACTAATAAGACTGGAAGCTCTACCAAACAATTTTCGGGAACCCTCATCGCTTTTTATGAGGGCAAGCGACCAAGGACGGCACTTTCTTGCTTACTTCTTTGCTGCTGTTGGTAAAGAAGTAAGGCGCCAGCAGGCGAAACTCGAAAACTAAATGAGCCATAAACGTTCAGTACTTAGTGAAAATAAACAAGCCCACCAAACTACAAATAAATCCAAGACAATCCACACCAGAAACTTAAAAACCACTCTACAAAAAACAATCAATTTCTGAACAACAAGCCATCACACAAAAAAAAGCCTACGAATAATCCGTAGGCTTATAAAACTTAACCCTGTAAACCAATATTAAAAAACAAAGTCTAAGGCGGACATTGAACCGGATTTGTATAATCAATAGAAGGTTCTAAATCACACAAGTAAAACCCAATAGCTGTTGCCTCATTACCACTATTGACGTTGACCCCAGACATCGCTCCCGTGGTCAAACCAATACGCACCGCTTCTGGTGATGCACCGATAACGCCAAATACTGTGCCTGCTCCACCCCTTCCTTCAACTCCATGACAGCTCTGGCAATGCTGTGAATATAATGCTTCACCCTGTGCTAGTAATACCGAGTTATCCTGGACATTAATTGAAATAGTCTCACTATCCGTCACTGATACGTCATTATTGCTTACTGTAAAACTCACTGTATGGCTACCCGTCACCGCAGGTGTCCAGCTAAACTGCCCTGTCGCTGGAGTAAAAGATGCATTCTGACTCGTATAAATAATATGCCCTGTATCAGTACTAAAACTAATTGAATTATTATCCGGGTTAGAGGCAGAAACGGTAAAATTAAGCGTTCCGCCCAGGGTCACCGACTGATTCCCAATGGGGTTTAGCTGGACCCTGTTTGATACACTAATCGTAATCGTTTCACTAACAGCCACACCAACATCATCATTTGTGACGGTAAAGGTAACCAGGTGATCACCCAGGACTGTCGGCGACCAGTTAAACTCGCCTGTTGCTGGGGTAAATGTGGCACCCTGGCTTGTGTAAATATCGTGGACCGAGTCAGTACTAAAGCTAATTGCATTCGCATCCGGGTTTGATGCAGTGAGCGTAAAATTAAGTGTTCCATTAGGCCCCACTGTTTTATTGCCAATTGCATTTAACTGAACCCTGTTGGACACATCAATTGTAATGGTTTCACTATCAGTCACCGCTGGGGTCACATCATCATTTGTTACTGTGAATGTAATCTGGTGGGTACCCAGCGCAATTGGCGTCCAGCTAAACTGACCAGTGCCTGCATTAAAAGTAGCACCCTGAGCTGTATATATTGCATGTGACGAATCCGTGCTTAAACTGACCGAGTTGTTATCCGGGTTAAAGGCTGAGACTGTAAAATTAAGCGTACCACCTGGTCCTACAGATTTATTGCCAATCGCATTCAGTTGAACTCTACTCGACACATTAATGGTTATTGTCTCACTATCAGTCACCGCGGGAGTTACATCATTATTAGTGACTGAAAATGTAACCTGGTGACTACCCTCCACTGATGGCGTCCAGCTAAACTGGCCTGTCGCGGGGTTAAATGAAGCACCCTGGCTCATATAGATAGCGTGAGTCGAATCAGTACTAAAACTGATTGAGTGATTATCCGGGTTTGTTGCTGAAACTGTGAACGTTAATGATGCACCTGGTGCTATGAGCTTGTTGCCTATCGAGTTTAGTGTCACTCCAGCCGGTGTGCTACCGCCTGTGGCAGGTGAACCACCACCGCCACCACCACAAGCCTGTAAAATCAAAGAAACTGTAAGCAAGCCAGCAAATAAGGCATAAACCCTGAATTTTTCCATACTAAACATCTCTCAAACCATAGGCAAAAGCACCGCCACCTACATTCCATATACAGCAACAACACATTAGGGGTCTTAGAAGTATTTTCTAATTTATACTTTTCTTTAAATATTTTAGATAATTTGCAGAATGCCTACAAAAAAACATCTTATTCTTGTGAATTAGTTCAGATAGTTTTATTGCTGGGTGAAAGGTTTATATTCTTCGTAGCTGGCTGGAACCTGGAACAGTTGAGTATCGACCCCCTGCTCTTTGAAGTCTTTAAGCAATTTTGCATAGCCTCGGCTATAGCTTATCTGCACGGGCAGGCCTGACTGGTAGTAGCCGCCTTCATGGTACACCTGATCAAGTAAAAAGCAGGGGGTATGCATTTCCTGCGGGGTATTTTGTAATGTTGCAACCTGCTGACCCGAAAGTATCTGCTGGTAGGCATACATCACCTGCATGGCTTCTGGGTAGGTGTCCTTAATTAAAAAAACCTGGGTACAGACTTTCTCACTGGCTTTTACCTGATAGTTATATACCGGCTTATTAAATATCTCAGGCGCATTTGGCATGAGCTCTTCTTTAATTGATGTTTTAAAGTCAAATACTGGTTTTGTCCATTTACGTTGCTCAATTTTCAAAACGGTCTGGTCTTCGTGATTAATACTGAAAATTGACTTTTTATTCACATCAAACAGAATAAAATCTGCATTTTCATTACCATTATCAATACGCAAAAAATCATTATTAATTAGATAGCGCACGGGCTGCACACCCACACCCTCTTCTACTTCATCATAAAAAAGCACCAGGCTTTTTACATTTTCAGCATGAACCGCCCCTGCACTGGTGATCATTACAATAAACAGGAAAAGGTATTTAAATTTAATCATCTCTCAAATCTCTAAAGCATTCAGGTCAGCAATTTCTTCACGGGTAAATCCAGCCTGTAACCGCGCCACCTCATCAAAGGGGCCTCTTAAATTACCTTTCATATAGTCCTGTACCAACTGTTTAAATGTTTCCCGATAATCCAGCTTACGTTGTTCACATAAGTACTTAAACCAGTGACTACCAATCGCGACATGTCCAATTTCATCACGTTGAATAATTTCCAGATGAGCAATGAACTCTTCATCTTTTGCCTGGCGTAATTTATTGATAATTCCAGGGGTAACATCTAGCCCCCTGGCTTCAAGTACTCGCGGTACAAGCGCCATTCTTATCATGACATCATGGGCGGTTATCTGTGCCATTTCCCATAAGCCATTATGCGCACTAAAATCACCATACTGGCAACCACGCTTATTTAAGTAAGACTCCAGCAAAGTGAAGTGATAGGCCTCTTCTGCGGCAACTTTCAGCCAGTCAGTATAATAAGCCTCGGGCATATCCGTAAACCGGTACACCGCATCCAGTGCCAGATTAATCGCATTAAATTCAATATGCGCCAGTGCGTGACACAGGGCAATCCGGCCCTCTTCTGTATGCATGCTTCTTTTAGCGACCTCTTTAGGTGCAACCAGCTGCGGTTTTTGCGGGCGACCGACTTCAGATATTTGATCTGGATGAAACTTACGCTCAATCGTCACTGCACCATCACACCAGTCTTTATACAATTGCTGCGTCAATTGAACCTTTGTGGCGGGATCACAGGCATCCAGGCATTCTGATGCCCGCTGAAAGAGAGTGAGGTTGCTGGAGTTTTGCATAATGAGATGACACTTAATCAATCAGTTAATGTTATCTCATGGGGGGGGAAGAGATAAGACCGCCAGTTTAAGCTACTGACGGCCTGTAACATCTTAGCGCGTCACCTTATTTGGGTGTCCAGACACCAAATGCATCTTGCTGCGGCGGCATTTGTGGCTTCTGCTGCTCCATATATTCAAATACATGGGCCATAAAGCCCGCCAGGTCATTTAATGCGTTCTTTTTATCCATCTGTGGATTATTCAGATCAGAAAGCATCATGCCTGCTGCTGCTACTAGATATTGCATAGCGAGGACATCATCACTGGTGCGTGAGTCCTGCTTAACCATGGCTGCGCGTAAATCGTCCATCAACTGGGGCGATAGCTGAATACCGTCATCACTCATTTAACTATTCCTGAAAATGTTACAAAATGGGAAAATTCTTGTTGGGTATTCTACATGATTACCCAAACTTATATCATTTCAAAATATCAGGGATTAACCTAAATTATGTACAAACTGAGTGTATTTGTTCCCGCAACTCACCTGGAGACGGTTAAAACCGCCCTGTTTGACATGGGCGCAGGTAAAATTGGAGACTATGACCACTGTAGCTGGCAAACGCTGGGCCAGGGCCAGTTCAGGCCGCTTGAAAATAGCCAGCCATTTATTGGCCAGGAAGGTGAAGTTGAAACCGTCGATGAGTATAAACTGGAGCTTGTCGTGGAAGATGAACACATTAAAGCGGTTGTAGCCGCCATGAAGCTTGCCCACCCTTATGAAGAACCGGCGTATGATGTGTGGCAGCTAGCAAACTTCTGAATAACAGCAATGATAGTTAGGATCTTGATAAGATCATGCTAATATCTGCACCTTAATAATCAGCCCGGGGTACAAACCCGGCTCTTAAGCATAAAATTGATAACCTGGAGGATTCACAATGTACGGTTTTAGTGTAACGATAAACGCCACAATGGACGAAGCAGAAGCCAAAGTACGTGATGCACTGATGGCAGAAGGCTTTGGAGTACTAACAGAAATTGATGTACAGAAAGTAATGAAAGCCAAACTGGATATTGACCGTAGCGGTTATAAAATCCTCGGTGCCTGTAACCCTAACCTGGCACACCAGGCCATTGAAGCTGAGCCCGATATTGGCCTGCTACTACCCTGCAATGTGTTACTCCGAGAAGAAGACGGCGGGAAGGTCAACATTGGCTTTATGGACCCTGTCTCGGTACTGGGCATGGTCGATAACCCGCACATCGCAGAAGTTGCACCAGTAGTTCAGGGCAAGCTTAAAAATGTTGCAGCCGGCCTTGAAAAATAAAGCTGAAAAATAAAGCTGAAAAAATAATAGTCAGGCAAAGGATCGTCATTTCAGCGTCTACTTTAACTAGAATTAAAAGCTGCCGGAATGACGATACCTGTTAAATTACATGGTCAACTAAACTGGACAAACTTAAAGTGATTATCAAACCAAAAACCCGTGGATTTATTTGCACAACCACCCACCCCACTGGCTGCGAAGCTAATGTTAATGAACAGATAGCACGTGTGAAAGCGGATGGAAAAATAGACAACGGCCCTAAGAATGTGCTGGTTATAGGCGCTTCTACGGGTTACGGACTCGCATCACGTATCACCGCAGCTTTCGGCTCAGGGGCGGCGACTTTAGGTATCTTTCTGGAAAAACCGGCAACTGAGAAAAAACCGGGCTCTGCTGGCTGGTATAACTCTGCGGCATTTGAAAAAGCGGCTCATGCTGAAGGCTTATACGCCAAAAGCATTAATGGCGACGCTTTCTCAAATGAAATGCGCGAGAAAGCCATTGAGGTCATTAAAGAAGACCTGGAACAGATTGACCTGGTTGTTTACTCCCTGGCCTCACCTGTCCGTAAAATGCCCGATAGCGGTGAAGTTATTCGCTCAGTACTAAAACCGATTGGTGAAGTTTATAAAGCGACAGCCATTGATACTAGCAAAGATGAGATCATCGAAGCCGAAGTTGAACCCGCCACAGATGAAGAAGTCCAGAACACAGTTACCGTCATGGGCGGCCAGGACTGGGAATTATGGATGAGCGCACTAAAAGACGCGGGTGTATTGGCGGATGGCGTTAAGACTGTTTCCTATGGCTATATTGGTACAGATATAACCTGGCCAATATACTGGCATGGTGCGCTGGGTAAAGCTAAAGAGGATATGGACCGAGCGGCGGGCACGATTCGCGAACAACTATCTGATATCGACGGTTCTGCCAATATGGCTATTTTGAAAAGTGTCGTCACACAGGCCTCCGCTGCGATTCCTGTTATGCCTCTGTATCTTGCAATGGGCTTTAAAGTCATGAAGGAAATGAATATCCATGAAGGCTGTATCGAACAGATCAATCGCATGTTTCGAACCCAGCTGTTTAAAGAGCGCGGTGCTGACTTGGATGAAGCGGCGCGAATTCGCATGGATGACTGGGAATTACGTGATGATGTGCAAAACAGGGTTAAAGAACTATGGCCACAGGTCACCACAGAAAATCTGTTTGAACTGACCGATTACCAGGGTTACAAAGATGAATTTCTAAAGCTGTTTGGCTTTGGCGTTGAAGGCGTTGACTACGAAGCGGACGTTGATACGCTGGTTAACTTTGTGCCAGTGATGGTTTAAAGTCAAAAGAAAACGCAAATAAACGCAAATGCACGCAAATAAAATCAAAAGCAATTATGTGCAGTGCGCCGCAGGCGCACAAATATAACATTTGCGTTTATTTGCGTGCATTTGCTTTTTCTTCTAACGCTTTTGATTTTAAGCTTTCTTAGTCATACTTTTTTTAATCGACTCATACAAAGCTACAGAGACAATAATCAAACCACCCAGCACAATCGACTGTGTCGGCACTTCATCCAGCAGCAATGATGACTGGGAATTTCGTGATGATGTGCAATACAGAATTAAAGAACTATGGCCACAGGTCACCACAGAAAATCTGTTTGAACTGACCGATTACCAGGGTTACAAAGATGAATTTCTAAAACTGTTTGGCTTTGGCGTTGAAGGCGTTGACTACGAAGCGGACGTTGATACGCTGGTTAACTTTGAGCCAGTGACGGTTTAAAGTCAAAAGAAAACGCAAATAAACGCAAATGCACGCAAATAAAATCAAAAGCGATTATGTGCAGTGCGCCGCAGGCGCACAAATATAACATTTGCGTTTATTTGCGTGCATTTGCGTTTTCTTTTTCTTCTAACACTTTTGATTTTAAACTTTCTTAGTCATACTTTTTTTAATCGATTCATACAAAGCTACAGAGACAATAATCAAACCACCCAGCACAATCGACTGTGTCGGTACTTCACCCAGCAGCAACCAGGCAAACGCCGTTGCAAATAACGGTTGCAAACAACTTATCATGGCAACTGACTTAGCCGGCAAATGTTTCAGACTATAAGATAACAGACTATGCGCTGTAGCCGTGCTTACGACTCCGAGCAACACAAGCCATAACCAGTCTCCTGCCTGCAGGGATGCAACTTTTGTATAATCCACAAATACCAGCAACATAAAAGCAATGGCAATAACCTGATGCAGAATTAAACCATCGGATGAAACCGCTGGGTGATAATATTTTTGCAACAGATTTCTTATAGAAAAGAGGAACGCTGAAATAACACCCCAGAACACACCTTGCATTGCACTGCTATCAAACTGATGCAGGTCATCTTTTACCATTAGAACAACACCAAGCAAAACTACAATTGCAGCAACAATATCTGCTAGTTTAATACGGTGCTTATTAAATAATGGTTCTAGCAACACCGTAATAACGGGATAAGTAAACAGGGAAAGCATACCAATCGCTACGCTCGATACCTGCATAGAATGAAAAAAAGTAACCCAGTGCAGCCCCATTACTACACCAATAAAATACACCCCGGCATATTGTCGCGCTGAACTTAGCCTGTACTCACGTTTACGTAGTAGCGCAAATAAAAACAGGGTGATTGCTGCCAGCACACTACGTAGTTGTGTGACCGAAACCGCATCGAGTGGAATAACTTTTGAAAAAAGGCCATTCAGGGCAAGAAGAAATACAGCTGCATATAAAATGCTTAAGCCGCTTTTAGAATCTGTCATAATTTGTGAAGATTAAAAGTAAGCACTCAATTATAGGCTAGATTTGACCGTTATTGAATTATAAAAGCTTCTGAAATTACTGAGAGATTTTTCATTGCTCCTGCATATTTGTCTTCACTGAGTGTCATAATGCATGAAGCATTTACGCTTTCAATATCCCTGGCAATACAGTCGTTACTATTTATAACCACTCGCGCTGCATATTAATTAATTCCAGCTCACTGTACTCAAGCACCATGGTCTCAATTAAGCCATATTGTTTATCCAGATATGATTTATCATTACTAATAATACAAACGCCTATGACTGCCTGCTGCCATTTATCCAGTGCATCTATTTCAGATACAGATGCATTAAACCGACTACTTAAGCGATCTTTCAGGCTTTTTATCTCACGTCGCTTTTCTTTAAGGGAATGAGCGTGGGGGATATGCAGGTTAATTTTTATGAGTAATATATGCATTAAGAACTGTAGGTCATCCCCGAGAGCATTTATTAGTGACTATAAACACTTATGTCATTCCCGAATGCTTGTGTCGGGAATCTAGTGACTTTGAGTAACTTCAGGCCGCAGGGTCCCCGACACAAGCATTCGGGGATAGCGACACGATGATTATTACAAATGATGAATTTCCAGTCCAAGCGCCTTAACAAGTGCTTCATTAGCAGGGTTACTAATTACTGCCACACTGGCCTTTTCAGGCTTAAGGTATTTTTCACCCACTCGTTTTAAGTCTGCAACAGATACTTTTAACACGCGCTCTCTAAACAACTGGCGTTGCTCTGGGGTTCTTCCATAGAGTTCATTATGAAAAGCATGCTTTGCCTCACCTGCGGGGGACCCTGGTTTATCCATACTACCTATTACACCTAGAATCGCTTCTTCCACCTGAAGATCAGTATGCTCTTCATTTATTAACCACTCTACTGACTTATCAAAATCATCCAGGGTTTCTGACAGGCGTGGATCTCGGTAAGAGTAGAAACGGAAGCAGGCATTTCCAGGCTCATGACTTGCACCACCACCATAAGCACCACCCTGTTCTCGAATCACACGGTGCAGAAAACCGTTGCGTAAAAACCCACCGAGAACAGTCAGGCTTGCTGCATCTTCATGGTTTACGCAAACCGTGGGAAAAGACTTGGAACAGAAGTTAACCTGGGTGCTGGTTAACCATCCCTGTTTAACCTGACGATTGACATCAGCTAACTGGAACTGGCTAGAATCAGCATCCCCTTTACCTGCCCAGTAGTTTGTAATATCCGATTCAATTTCTGCTTGCTGATCTTTTTCAGCAATCGTTAGATAAACTCGTTTTGCTTTTAGAATTTTCTCATGAATCAGCTTAAACCTGTCCGCAAGTGCCTGTAATGCGGCATCACCTTTTAAACTATCGTCCAGTTCTTTTAACAGCCTGATACCTTCCAGTCCTGAAAGACGATGGGACAATTCAGCCGCGGGACTCATACCGCTACTCGCAGCGACCATCGCCAAACTGTGTCCCTGCCCGGTCACACTCTGCTCACGTCGAGCTCGCTTCTGGGCGACCAGTTCGCGGATACGTTCCAGCTCATCAAAACGCACTTTTTCCAGCATTTCACACATCAGCTCGTTTAACGACTGATGATTTCTTGCCAGGGCTTTACCAGAAAAAATAAAGTGCGCCCTGATATCCTGTACATTATCAACCAGACCCCGAACACTGGTATATGCGCTCACACCCCCACTCACACTATCCTGCCAGGCCTGGGATTGTAAGTAATCCTTATCACCACAACCCAGTTCAGTCAGGCAGTAGGTATAAATAGGTAAAAGATCCACCAGCTCATCTTCCAGCTCAGGTAACTCAACAATCACCTGCTGATAAATCAGGCCATTGGTGCCCTGCTCATAAAATGCAGTTTGAATACCTTCTAGCGCTTTCTTAGTACCGCTCGGAATTTTCATTTTCGCAGGCACATCTTCAAGCCCGACTTTTGGCAGAATGCTAATATCGTCTTCTTCATTCTGGCGTGCCTGTAAGGCGGCTGCCTGTTCTACAATCTGCTGCTTTTCTGCATCACTAAGGCCCGCTTTAATACTCGCCAGTTTCTCAGCCTCAGCCTGCTCTTTTGCCTGACTCAAGCTGGTATCTGGTTTCATCACCAGCCTGATACGATGCTGGTTATCCAGCAGGTTTTTCTTCACCAGGTTTTTAATAAACGCCGGATCTTTAATATCCTCACGCAGCTTATCCAGCACCGGATCAAGATTCATAACCGCCATTGGGTCACCTCGATGAATGGCCGCCGATAAACCGCCTAATATGAGCTGCATACCATACGGATAGCCATCACCACCAATTTCACGCTGCCCTAGCTCAAGCTGATGCAGCACCGCTTCTACCTGAGACTGCTTAACACCATTTTCAGCGACATCCTGGAGGACATCTAGCACCAGCTTCTCCACCGCTTGCGCACGATCTGGCTCAGCCCCCTCAACACCACACATAAAACTCATTTCGCGATTTGAATCTTCAAGCCCACATAAGGGAGACGGCGCGGTACCAAGCTCAGAGGTTTCCAGTGCTTTCTGTAATGGAGATGCAGAATTATCCAGTAATACGCTGGACATTAAATGCGCCTGCAACATATCCTCAAGCGAGGTACTATTGCCCAGCAGCCAGCTCACAACGATATGGGTCTTACTGCTGGTATCCTCTTCATCAAGCGCATAACACTCTTCATAGTTATGGGGCTCAGTGTAACGCTGTTCATTATCCACCTTAATTTGCATATCCAGTTTTTCAAACCGGCTTAAGGCCTTCTGCTCAAACACTTCATGGTGCTCATAGGCGGGGATATCACCAAAGGTCATAAACACCGCATTAGAAGGGTGATAATGGACTTTATAAAATTCTTTTAATTGCTGGTAACTTAAATCAGGAATATTTTCCGGCTCTCCACCAGAGTTGTAGTGATAAGTTGTGGTGGGAAATAAATGCTCTGTAACACTTTGCCATAAAGTACTAACAGGTGAACTCATCGCACCTTTCATCTCATTGAATACAACACCCTTATATACCAGGTCAGAATCTGGGTCATCAGGGGTTTCAAACTCAAAGCGGTGGCCTTCCTGGGCAAAGTCCAGCTTATGCAAACGTGAGAAAAACACAGCATCCAGGTAAACATCCATTAGATTGTCAAAATCTTTACGGTTTTGGCTGGCAAATGGATAGGCTGTCCAGTCGCTACTGGTAAAGGCATTCATAAATGTGTTTAAGGAGCGACGGATCATCATAAAAAATGGGTCACGTACAGGGAATCGCTCACTACCACAAAGTGCCGTATGCTCAAGCATATGGGCCACGCCAGTCGAGTCAGTGGGAACCGTACGTAGCGCCACTAGAAAGACGTTTTCATTATTGTCGGCTGATAGATGATAGTGTACTGCACCGGTTTTTATGTGCTCATACTCTTCAACGGTAATATTGAGTGACTCAATGCGCTGTGAGCGCTTCCATTGAAAGGCCGGATGTAGTTTAGCTGGCTTCAGATCGTCAGACGACATATAAAAATCCACTTTAGATTAACAGGCGTCCGATTGTACCTCTGTTGATGCCTCGAAAGAATGGCTTATTCAAGATTTATACAATAAGGGGTATATACTGGCTAAAAATATGCCTGATCCTGACGACCCTATTCAAACTCCCACAAAAAACACACTCCTGCCCTTTTTAGCGTTACTGTCCTGAAAAATGAAGTATGAAGAAGTGAACGCTTATTTTAACCCAGCATGAATATGTGCGAGAATAGTCGATTACCTTTAAAGATACTATGATATAAATAATGAGCAAAGCCCTGACCACAGAACAACTGCGACCTCGCTGCACAGCTGACACCCTGCCTTTTAAAACCACGGCAGAACTTGAAGACCTGCCAGATATTTTAGGTCAGGAACGCGCTTTCAGGGCTATTGATTTTGGCATAAATGTTGAGCACCGTGGCTTTAACCTTTATGTCATGGGCTCTTCAGGCCTGGGTAAGCATGGCCTAATTCGTAAATACCTGAATAATGTCGCTAAAGACCAGGACACCCCTTCTGACTGGTGTTATGTTCACAACTTCGAGCAGGACTACAAACCCAGGGCGCTAAAGCTTCCTGCGGGACAGGGCCGCGTATTTAAAAAGGATATGAAAAACCTGCTGGAAGACCTGGGTAAAGCCATCAATGCGGCCTTTGAAGCCAGCGAATACCAGGAACAGGTACAGGTAATAGAGAAGTCATTCCAGAATAAACAAAGCTCATTACTGGAAAAACATGCTGAGCAGGCCTTAAAGCAGGATATAGACCTGAGTCATACCCCTTCCGGCTTTATGTTAACGCCAATGGTTGAAGGACGAAATATCACCGAGGAAGAGTTTGATAGCCTCACCGATGAAAGCAAGGATCTGATAGAAGAAAAAATTGCCTCCCTGCAGGATGAGCTGGAATACCTGGCACCTGAAATGTCCCGTCAGAGACGTGAACATAATATTAAAATTAAAAAGCTCAATCGCAAAGTGGCCCTGTTTGCTACTAGCAGTCTGGTAAAAGATGCCAAGCGAAAATACAAGGGTCTGCCTGAAATTGTCAATTACCTGAAAGGTCTCCAGGAAGATGTACTACACCACCTGGAAGACTTTACTGAGTCAGAAGAAGAAGACTCGTCGAGCGAAACGGCTCACCAGCAAGTTAATAAAAAAGAAGCTCTACAGCGCTACCAGATTAACCTGATTGTTGATTGTAGCAACCAGAAAGGTGCGCCGGTGGTTTACCTTGATAACCCAACCTACCAAAACCTGGTGGGTCGCATCGAATATGAGAGTCGCTCCTCTAATCCCGGCAACAACTTCACACTGATTAAACCCGGCGCGCTTTTACAGGCTAATAATGGTTACCTGGTGCTTGATGCGCATAAAATTCTTAGCTCCCCCCACGCATGGGATGCCCTTAAGCGCAGCCTGTATGCCAAGAAAGCGAAGGTTGAAAATCTCGACCAGGTCGTGGGTGGAGACACCTCGGTCACCCTGGAACCTGAGCCAATACCATTAAAAATTAAAGTTATTTTACTGGGCGGGCGTAATACCTACTATATGTTGCATGAGATTGACCCTGACTTTCCTGAGCTATTTAAGGTTGAAGCGGATTTTGAAGAAGAGCTGCTCAGGGACGAAGACACCACCCTGCAATATGCCAGGCTGATCGCTTCACGTGCAAGAAAATTTAACCTTAAAGATCTGGATGCTTCTGCGGTGGCTCGCATTATAGAGTTCAGCTCACGCCTGGCTAATGATGCCGAGCGCTTATCGACTCGCCTGCGCACCATCGATGACCTGCTCATTGAAGCACATTATCATACTGAAAAAGCCAGTAATCCTTTAATGACACATGACGATATCCAGACTGCCATCGATGCACAGATTGATCGAACCGGGCGATTACAGGGCCTGATCCAGAGTGATATTCATCGCAGTACATTAATGATTAATACCGAAGGTGAAGCGATCGGTGAAATAAATGGCTTATCCGTATTCGATATCGGTAAGTATGGATTTGGTCAGCCCTCAAGAATATCTGCAACCGTGCACCTGGGTGATGGAAAAATAATTAACATCGAGCGTGAGGTTGATTTAAGCGGCTCGATCCATGATAAAGGCGTTCTGATCTTATCGGCTTTACTGGCTAGTCGTTACTCCAAAGATACCCCCCTTTCATTTTCTGCAAGTATTACCTTTGAACAGTCTTATGGTCATATAGACGGTGACAGTGCGTCGGTGGCAGAGCTGTGTGTGCTGATCTCCGCCCTGACTAGCCTGCCAATCCAGCAGGGACTCGCCATTAC
>Ga0316207_10003856_pt1 | contig 13537 bp, 10 predicted proteins | sample 6weekpyrite_MG_FD_204943 | JGI IMG/M metagenome (GOLD analysis project Ga0316207, IMG submission 204943) | Microbial mat bacterial communities from mineral coupon in-situ incubated in ocean water Damariscotta River, Maine, United States -... | ecosystem: Environmental > Aquatic > Marine >... | reverse complement strand
CTGATTTTTTAATAAACTCACGTCGGTTCAGGTAATCGGATTCGGTGGTAATTTCTGATGCTTTGATTGCCGACTTGGAGTCGGAATTAATGATAATAGTCAAGTAAGGTGCTCCAGGCTAATCTGTATAAGTTCAACACTTTAAAGACTGATAAATAAATCAGTAGTTCAAATAAGCTTAGCTGATATAGTTAACAAAAGTATCACAGAAGGGTAAAAGATAGCCGTAAGTCCTAAGTCAAAAAATACAGCGCCTACGGCGCACCGCTTTGACTTACGACTATTTTTTATTCCAGATACATTCATCCCCCAACACGCCCAACCTCTCCTGGTGTGATTGCAGTTCATCAACATTTGCCCTGATCACGTTTATCATCGGACGGTTACTATCCACGCGCTTAATGGGGCTGACATTAACCTGAGATGAAGAACCATCAGCACCACTACCTAATGCGAGCGTTTCCTGACCACCGGTCATTCTTAGATAAACTTCCGCTAATAATTCCGCATCAAGCAAGGCCCCGTGCAGTTCACGGCGAGCATTGTTTACTTCATAGCGCTTACATAAAATATCCAGGTTATTTTTTTGCCCCGGATGTTTTTTTCGCGCCATAACCAGGCTATCGGTTATCTGGCAGTGATCAGATACCTTGCCCCACACCGGGTCCAGCATGGCTAATTCATGATCAAGGAAACCAATATCAAAAGGTGCATTGTGAATAACCAGCTCTGCACCGTTAACAAATTTCATAAAATCTTCAGCTATGTCACAAAAGCGGGGTTTATCCGCCAGGAACTCGCTGCTTATTCCATGCACCTCAAATGCCCCTTCATCAATTTCACGATCGGGCTGTATATACTGGTGATAGGTATTTTCAGTTAACTTACGATTAATGATTTCCACACAACCGATTTCAATTATGCGGTGCCCCTGGGATGGCTCTAAACCGGTGGTTTCTGTATCTAGTACGATTTGTCTCATCTTTATAAAGATAGTCGTAAGTCGAAAGTCTTAAGTCGTAAGTCGTAATTCAAAAGATATTGCGCCTGTGGCGCACCGCTTTGACTTACGACTTACGACTTTCGACTTATGACTTTAGATTGTCTACTCCTCTATTCGCCAGCTCATCTGCCTTTTCATTACCATCATGCCCCGAGTGCCCCTTAACCCACTGCCAGTCAACCTGATGCTGGCTTCTTGCCTGATCCAGACGTTTCCACAGGTCTACATTTTTAACTGGTTTTCTGGCAGCCGTTTTCCAGCCCCTGGCTTTCCAGTTATCAATCCACTCGGTGATGCCCTGCATTACGTATTTGGAATCCGTATAAAGCACCAGATCACAGGGGCGATTTAAGGATTCCAGCCCCATAATGGCTGCCATTAATTCCATACGGTTATTTGTGGTGTTATTTTCACCACCACAGAGTTCTTTATCATGTTCACCAAATCGCAACCAGACACCCCAACCACCCGGGCCCGGATTACCTCGACAGGCACCATCGGTATATAATTCTACTTTTTTACTATTCATGCGGCATGATACTACCTGAAAAATGGCTTTTTTAAATAAAATTAACAAAGAAATAATTGAAAAATAGTTAAAGCAATAACGCGGGGAATGAATTACACTTAAAATACTCGTTTTATAATTAACACTCACATTAGAAAAAGAATATATGTTGTTGAATTTAAAGACTTTTCAAACTTTTACCGATAATACTTATAAACTTCTGGTTACGGCTTTTTTCAGTATTTTGCTTAACGGATGCATTGCTTCGCAGACAACTCACCCTGAAACAAGCTCCCTGCACACAGAAACCAGCACTGAACAAATCGCCCAGGCGGAGCAGATTAATCGACAATTAGCCGAGTCTCTTGCGACTGCACAGCAGGAGCTTGAAGATAATCTATTTGCTATAAAACCTGAAGATTATACAGAAACACCCATGACGGATATCTGGGTTCGAGTGCGAAACGGATTCAATATTGATGACACGGTAGATAACCCCAGATTGCAGGCGGAGCTTAAGTGGTATGCCAAACACCAGAAATACCTGGATCGAGTCGTGGTACGTTCAGAACCATTTTTACATTATGTATTGAGTGAAGCTGAAAAGCGCAAACTACCTACAGAATTAGTATTACTCCCTATAGTTGAAAGTGCGTACCAAACCTTCGCTTATTCACACGGCAGAGCTTCTGGTATCTGGCAGTTTATTCCTTCCACCGGCAAAATTTATGGCCTGAAACAAAACTGGTGGTATGATGGGCGTCGTGATGTTTACGCCTCTACCCAGGCGGCACTTAAATACCTGGAAAACCTGAACCGTGAGTTCAAAGGCAACTGGCTACATGCTTTAGCTGCATATAACTCGGGCTCTGGCACTGTACGTCGTGCCATTCGTAAGAATAAAAAACGTGGCAAACCTACCGATTTCTGGAGCCTTAAACTCCCCAAAGAAACCCAGGCCTATGTACCCAAACTACTCGCGTTAAAACGTCTCATCAATAACCCGGCCGATTATGGCATCACACTTAATTGTGTAAGTGATATGCCCTATTTTGAAGCTGTCGATATACATGCCCAACTTGATTTAGCCATGGCTGCAGATTTAGCAGAAATTGATTTAGATAGACTATATCAACTCAACCCGGCATTTAATCACTGGGCCACTGCACCCTATGGTCCACACCGTTTACTAATTCCAGTTGATAATGCTGACACCTTTAAAGAGAACCTGGCAAAAATTCCTAAGGCTGAACGGGTTAAATGGAAACGCCATAAAATTAAACCGGGTCAAACTCTGAGCCATATTGCGGATCGTTATTCCGTCTCTGTTAGCAGCCTTAAACGCCTTAACAATTTGCGCTCAAACAGTATTCGTGAGGGGAAATTTCTGGTTATTCCCGTATCCAGTCGCAAGCTATCTGACTATAACCTGACCGCATACCAACGAAAGAAGACCCTGCAAAATATTCGCCGTAAAGGCAATAAAATTACCCATATTGTAAAACGAGGTGACACCTTCTGGGATTTATCTCGAACCTACAGGGTCAAATCCCATAACATAGCTCGCTGGAATGGCATGGCGATTCGTGACCCATTACGCGAAGGACAGAAGCTGGTTATCTGGACTAAAGTCCCTACCACTAAATCCGCAAGCAATGGAAGAAATACAATTCAGCGAATATCCTATCGAGTGCGTAATGGTGATTCACTTTACCTGATTGCACAGAAATTTAATGTGGCTATTAGCGATTTAAAGCGCTGGAATACACTTACCAGTAAATACCTGCAACCGGGACAAAAAATAAAATTATATGTTGATGTAACAAGACAGGCAGGTAATGGCTAGCCCAGTACGACACGCACTTTTACACTTATAGCTTTCAATAACAAATATCACTATGTAGCAATCTAGTCTTTTGACCAGAATATATTTTGAACATAAAATATTTTATGTTTACAGGACAACAGAGAGTAAATATATAAATACAGATGTACCTTGTAACACATAATAAGGATACAAATGGACAAAGAAATTGACGTTACCCTTTTATCACGCTACCAGCCACTAAATGCTTTGAACCCTGAAAACCTTCAGGAAATTCTCAAACAACTAAAACTGGAGAAGCTGGATGCAGGTGAAACCTTATTTAAAAAAGGTGATGCTGACGCGGTACAATTTTATCTGGTAAAAGGCGATATCGATTTACTGGGTGACTCGGGCATCTTAAAAACCATTAATAGTGGCACAGTCGACGGTTTTAATGCCATCGCCCATATACTACCCCGTACTGTCACCGCTATTACTAAAACAGATAGCCTCATTTTCAAAATAGATGCTGAATTAGTTGATGTAATGCTTACCTGGGATCAAACAGGTAACTACCAGGTATCAGAATTTGGAGTTGGAAGCGGTGATGGTGATAACGACTGGATGGCGCGCATTTTACAGACAGAAGCATTCCACCGCATCCCCCCCGCAAACATACAGGCTATTTTTATGCGTATGGAGTCGGCACCCTTAAAAGCAGGCGAAAAAATAGTTGCCCAGGGTGATGAAGGTGATTACTTTTATATTATAAAAAAAGGACGTGCACTGGTTACTCGCTCTATGCCTGATCAACCAAAAGGTATTAAGCTCGCAGAGCTTAAAGATGGCGACTCCTTTGGTGAAGAAGCGCTTATTTCCAATGCAAAAAGAAACGCAACAATCACCATGCTTACCGAGGGTCTGGTTAGTCGACTCTCAAAAACAGATTTTCTAGAGTTACTCAACGAGCCTATGCTTAACTGGGTGAATTTTGAAGAAGGCCAACAACTTGTCAACGATGGTGCTCAATGGCTAGATGTAAGGTTGCCTGCAGAACATCTAACAAATGCTATCAATGGCGGCATGCATATCCCGTTAATTTTTTTACGTATGAAGATCGACACCTTAGATACCTCTAAAAAATATATTGTATACTGTGATACTGGTCGACGTAGTTCTGCCGCCTCATTTCTACTAAATGAACGCGGATTTACAACTTTCATTTTAAAAAATGGAATTAGTGCCGCTTCAGATGAAAATAGACAATCGGGATTAAATGCTTAATAAAATAATAGTTAAAAACAAATTTAACAGAATAGTCTATTTGATTATATTGAATTTAAAAATTTTCAGATCAGGCAATCACTACTGTCCAGTTATAAGAGATAAGTTTATGTTTAAACCACATTATAGTGTGTTTAAAGATTATGTCACTTTGAACGAAAGATGAATCAGGAATACCTGTCTGTAGTAGTTAATGGGACAACTGTGTCAGAAAATATGCGGTAATTAATAAATTAAAATAGCACTCGCTCCAAACTCGTATAGACAGTAAGAAAGATACCTATTTGATTCACCATACCCATTCATTAACCAGGTGTAAATTATTTTGACACTAAAAATCGCAATACTTGAAGACGAACCGGCACAATCTCAGTTAATTGAATCATGGCTGACGCCAGCTAACTACAACTGCCAGACATTTTTTACAGGACAGTCATTACTTGATGCGCTAAATTCTATATCATTTGATCTCCTTCTAGTTGACTGGGAATTACCCGACATCAGTGGGCCTACAGTAATGAGCGCCATTCGTAATGAATTAAAAATTGACGTACCCATTATTTTTATAACGAGTCGTGACAGTGAAGAAGACATAGTAATAGCACTAAATTCAGGCGCAGATGACTACCTCGTCAAGCCCATTCGACAATTAGAATTTCTAGCACGTGTTAAAGCCAACATTAGAAGAAGCCAACAAGATAATAGAGAAACAAGTCAACAGGAATTTTCTCCGTATGCATTTAACAGCGACAATCAACAAGTCATACTGCATGACAATGTTATAGAATTATCTAGCAAGGAATTTGAGCTAGCTTATTTTCTTTTTTGCAATGAAGGAAAATTACTGGAAAGAAAAGAAATTTTCTCCACTGTATGGCATCAGGAAGCTGATTTAAACACTAGAACAGTCGATACTCACATTTCTATTATACGCAAGAAACTTGATATTGGGCCTCAAAATAACTGGCGACTAAAAAGTGTCTATGGCCATGGCTACAGGCTAGAAAAACTGACTCTATAATTTTGCTAAAGTATGGTGATATTTTTCACCCTACACACAACAGCTTACCCAAAAAAGATTATTAAAATGTATTTAAAACCTCGTATTCAGAATTTGTTAAATTATATAATGTTAAAGAAAACCTACTATTTAAGTCTTGTTCTCTTTCTGGCATATGCAATGGTCAGCCCATTAACAGTTTTAGCTAATGACTGGATCTACACAACTCGACCCGGTGATACGATATGGGATATCAGTAAAAAATACTTAAAAAGCGTTAATTACTGGCCCAAAGTAAAAAAACATAATGAGGTCAACATTGCCAAACACTTATCGCCTGGCACTAGAATACGTATTCCGCTGAAATGGTTAAAAATTCAGCCTGCTCCAGCAAATGTCGTCAGTGTCACGGGCACAGTGCATTTTAAAACACCTGATAGTGACAATTTAAAATCACTAACAAATGAAAACAAAATCAACATTGGTGATGTTATTACAACCGGTAATAATGGTAACACTCTCATTCTATTCGCAGATGGTTCAACACTACTAATACAAAAAAATAGTCGCGTAGAATTCTACACACTCAGTTCATATGGGCAAACGGGTATGGTTGATACTCGACTTCGTTTGCAACAGGGTCGGATAGAAACCACTGTAAACCCTATGCGTGATACAGGTTCACGATATGAAGTTACTACTCCAGCGGCTGTAGCAGCCGTACGTGGCACTCGATTTCGCGTTGCATATGAAAATAACAAACAGGCCATGGCCAGTGAAGTAGTGAAGGGTGCAATTAATATTGCAGCAGTAGGCGTTAATCAGTTAGTTGATCCGGGCTTTGGAACGATAACTGAAAAAGGCAAGCCACCACAACCTCCTGTAAAACTTCTGCAGCAACCCGTATTAAATACACTCCCGGATAAATTAAGACATTCTCCTTTTACATTTAGCTGGACACCACTTGATGGAGCAAAAAAATACCGAATACAAATACTAACGGACAGTGAACCGCAAACACTCAGTTTTGAGGACACAGGTGAATCAACTGAATTTACATTTAGTAACATTCTTGATGGTTACTATATATTACGTATACGCGGAATAGACAAGAACGGCCTGGAAGGCTTTAATGCAGAGCATAAATTTAGCATTGATACCAACTTCCCTACTCCCTCATTAACCTCACCCATTAGTAACATTGAGTTAACTGAAGCACCTTACCTCTTTCAATGGGGAAGTAATAAAAACATAAATCAGTACCATCTTCAAATAGCAACCGACAGCCATTTTAACAATATAGTAATCGACAGGCTTGAAAGCAATAATTCGTTAACACTAGAGGATAAGTTATCACCTGGAAACTATTTCTGGCGAGTTGCCGCAGTCGATGAGCAAGCAAACAAAGGACAATATACTGATGTTGAGAGATTTACTATCACTGAAAGCTCATATGAATCATTACTCATCTTACTTTATTTACTGCCCGCTTTTATTTTGTAATATGACCATCGTATACCTGGCTAACCGCCCTATACATAACGCATGATAACAACTACGCGACATTCTGCTCGTAATGAATCAATAAAAATAAGTCTATTGTTAACTTTACTGTGCCTGACAATATTATACGGTAACTGGCTATGGCGATGGGACAGGTTGATATACGATGTCCAGTCAAGTCACATCACTCACAAGGCAAATGATGACATTGTTATAATTGCTATTGATGAAGCGAGTTTAAAATCTATTGGACGCTGGCCCTGGCCACGCAGTGTGCATGCCAGGTTGTTAGATATTTTAACCCAGTATCATACCAGAGCTATTCTAATTGATGTTGTTTTTTCTGAGCCATCAACAATACTACAAAATGATAAAGAACTAGTTAGCGCAATGCAGAAAAACGGCAAAGTCAGTTTGCCCATTATAGTTGAACAAACTCGCCTACGCGGCCAATTAATAGAGACCCTCCCTTTACCGGCATTAACACAGTCAGCATCTAACATGGGGCATGTACACGTAGAACTTGATCCTGATGGTATCGCCCGTGGCACATATCTCTATGAAGGTGTTGGAGAAGCACGTTGGCCACACATAGCACTAGCTCTGTTAAATAAAATAGATGAAGTAAATGAAGCCTATACAACACCAGACCTCAATAACCTGACAAGTAGCACTTCATGGACCTTAATACGACGAGAACATTTTTTAATTCCATTTATAGGTCCCCCCGGTAGTTATAAAACCATTTCATATTTGAATGTCCTGAACAAACAGGTATTGGCCGACACACTAACTGATAAAATCGTTCTGATTGGAGTCACTGCATCAGGACTGGGTGATTCGCTACCCACACCAGTTTCTGGTCTATCGCAGCCCATGCCAGGTATTGAAATCAATGCCAACATAGTACAGGGCATTAAGTCAGGAACTCTTATACATTCAATAGAACCTGCCTTGCATTACCTTGTTTCCGCCGTATTGGTAATGTTACCAATTTTACTATTCCCTTATTTAACACCAAGAATGACACTATTTTTAGTCTTCAGCGAAATTCTCATTATTTATCTACTTTCATTTATGTTATTACACTGGTTTCATATCTGGGTTCCGATTAGCGCAGTATTAATTTGCATACTGTTAGCTTACCCTCTCTGGGCCTGGCGCAGACTGGAATTTACCGTAAAGTATTTAAATACAGAACTGGAAACATTATCCAGAGAAGCAAATGAAATTGAGCAGTACGTAGCACAGAATAACGAGCAATCATTTGAGTTCTTACAACACCTGCTACCAGTCAAAGGGATTACAGTTTATGGAATGAATAATGAAATAATTAAAAGCTCGGGTGAAGTTTGCAAAACTGAAACTGAAAAACTTTCCGAATCTTGCTGGACGAAAATTTCGGATTCTATTTACGGTAGAAAAATTATTATCATTAAAACCGTACATAAAGTCTGTGTTTGCTGGAAAAGTGAAGCACCTCCTGATGACCGGCAAAATAAGATCTTAAAGACCTATATTCGGCAATGGATTAAACCACAGATCGAACAGGCTAAAACAACCGTAGAGATAATTGAATCACGTATACGAGAAATACAAACCACTACAGATAAACTGACCTACTTACGTCAATTGATTACCGACAGCCTTGAGCAAATGGCTGATGGTGTCATAGTAATAGACAATCTTGGCATAGTGACACTTGCTAACAAGCAGGCCATCAGGTTAATTGGTAGCGACCCGAACATTTCTTTACTACACCAGCCCATACAACCTGTTCTAGAAACATTAACACTTTCAACTGGTGAATCCTGGGATTTTGTTATTAACGCTTTGTTATCAAATAAACATTATGAAAACCTCCAGGTACGGACTGATAAAAACAAGGACCTGGTTATTAACATTAGCGCCTTATTTAAACCTGATAAATCAATCACAGGTTTTATAATTAATTTATCAGATTTCACAGAAATAAAAGATGCACAGAGAAAACGCAGCGAAATACTCAGCTTTTTATCTCATGACTTTCGTTCTCCACTTGTTTCAATTCTCGCTATGATAGAACAAAATAAAATAAATAATAATAGCAATGAATTAAACAAATATATAGAGAAAAATATTATACATACTATTCAGTTAGCAGAAGACTTTATACATTTATCCCGTGTAGAGAGCGATGATGATATAAAATTAAATCACATCAATATCTCAGATGTAATCGCCAATGCTATTGACACGGTTTGGGGCCAGGCCAGTATCAAAAAGATACAAATCCAACAGGATTTAATAATAGATGGCTGGGTTTTGGGGAACGGAGCCATCCTTGAACGTGTCATTATTAACCTGTTAACCAATGCCATTCAATATAGTCATAAAAACTGCACTATCTCTATCTCGCTCGATAAACATGACTCTAAAATTATATGCTGCATAAAAGACAATGGCCCCGGTATTAATCAAAGCGATATCCCTTACCTGTTTGATCGTTTTAACCGCGCACGTCAACAGAACCAGAAACAGGCCAAAGCAACACCAGAAGTTGACCAGGGCATTGGATTAGGTCTGGCATTTGTTCATGCTGCAATTGAACGACACCACGGTACAATTTCGGTGAAAAGCAAATTAGGAGATGGCACAGAATTCTGCGTGAGCCTACCTGAGCAATTATAATTGAATCGTCTAACTAAAAAAACACCTCTTCATACGTAAATCGTTAAAACACATAAGAAACTTTCATCAAATTTCTAACAATATTTAAAAATCATATACCAGAGTGATGCCCGTTTCCGTATCGGTTTCTTCAATACCTACCGGCACTTCTGATGTATTCTTATATGTAAAAGTTATCTTCATTGACAAGTTACCTTCAATCTGACTTGATAAACTGGTAACCGATTTAGTAATTGTCACATCATCAGCAGCCTCTACGGTTAATACTTCAGCAAATTTGCTTGTCTTACTGACTGTCCAGTCTATCTTTGCCGCAGCACGAACTATAGCCTCACTTTCAGTTTCACCCGTTGGTGTCAGCTTAGATTGACGAGCACCTGGACCAATTTCCAAATCAACAATCAACATACTTTCATCAACTACTCGTCGACCATAACCAATGGCTTCAGATACACGATAGTCGTAACCACTGAACTTGTCATTCTCATAATTTAATACACCAAACAAAAAGTTTTTGCCTTCAAGCTTATAATCGCTTTGCCCCATCAATGTATATTTTTCAGCTGTGGTTGTTATAGCGTCAGAAGATTTTAGTGCAGTTATTTCACCTTTATGTCGCCAGTTCGTACTCTCAGTAGCTGCCATTGCTTTGGCATTCAATGTTTCTGTTTCGGTATTGCCGCTGGTCGCTACAAAGCCAAGTTCTGCTGAAGCTTTCCACGGGCTCTTTGAGGCTTCTTCTTCTGCAAAAGCATTACTCATTATTATTAATGATAACAATGCGACTATAGTGGTTGATTTTTTCATTCATTTACTCCTGATAAATTTTCTAAAATAGTATGTTGTGATTAAGCTACATTATCTAAAGGATTATATAGCATATGCATATCACGTTGTGGGTAAGGTATTGAAATGCCATGCTCATCAAATTTTTCTTTAATTCTTTGTAATAAATCCGCACGCACAATCCAGTAATTTTCCGTTTTAACCCACGGGCGTACAGCGAAATCGATACTACTTTCGCCAAGCTCAAGTACCATTATGGTTGGAGCAGGCTCACTTAGAACCAAATCGTTCTTTAAAACAATTTCCTCAAGTAATTGTTTTGCCCTGTCAATTTTATCATCGTAGCCTATACCAACCACAAGATCGATTCTTCTGGTACCACGAGCAGTCATATTGGTAATTGAACCGCCATAAATATGACTATTAGGTATAATTATTTCCTGATTATCCCCTGTTCGAATAATCGTATTAAATATCTGGATTTCTTCCACAACACCAGTAGCACCACCAGCAGATATAAGATCACCCAGTTTAAATGGTTTAAAGACAATTAACATAACACCAGCAGAAAAATTCGATAATGAATCCTTTAATGCCAGACCAACGGCTAAGCCTGCTGCTGCAAATACGGCCATAATAGATGTAGTATCAACACCCAGTTGCTCAATCGCAGCTATCAGAATAAAAACCGTTAAAGCAGCACCAATTATGTTGCCCGAGAACTTACGTAATGACTCATCTACGTTTGATTTCTCCATTAATCTAACAACACTTCTAACAAGCAATTTCGACACCCATCTTCCAACTACGAAAATCAGTATGGCAGCTGCAATTTTTATTCCCCATGGAATAAGATATAGACTTAATATTTCTGAATTTTCACTTAAAATGTTTTTCATTTTATTTCCATCCTTATACGTATCTTACTATTATTAGTTTATTTATGAATTTTCATTCCATTTTTTAACTTCGCTCACTCTTCTTCCCTTTCTTCCCTTTCTTCCCTTTCTTATCTTTCTTATCTTTCTTATCTTTCTTATCTTTCTTATCTTTCTTATCTTTCTTATCTTTCTTATCTTTCTTACCTTTCTTACCTTTCTTACCTTTCTTACCTTTCTTACCTTTCTTACCTTTCTTATCTTTCTTATCTTTCATTCTTTTCTTATCTTTTTTGTATTTCTTATTCTTCTTATTATTTACATCATCATACGTGTTATCTTTATGCTTTTTTCCTTTATTAACTTTATTCTCCAAACCTATGCTTTTTGCAGGCACATTTTCCTGCGCAGTAATTAAACCCCGTGAAATTGAAGCTTTAGTTAAGTTTTTTTTAATTACTGTATTACCCACACCAGGCACTTTCGCCAGTTCATCAACTGATTTGAAAGGGCCATTTTTTTTACGATAATTTACAATAGCTTGAGCTTTTTCTGGGCCAACACCTTCAAGGTTCTGTTGAAGTGCATTCACATCAGCTTTATTGATATTGACAACATCTGCCATCATCGGCATCGGAATCAACAACATTGTTACCAGTATCAAAAAAACACCAATTAATTTTGTAAAGATAAATTTTGTAGATAAAAAATCACTTCTTGAATATATTTTCATTTAGAATTGTCCTAACTAAAAGTTGATTAACGTATATTTTAGTGAAAAAAACAGTAATTTCGATAGAGAAACTATAAACTTTACAATGTTTAACAATTTTATATTGGGCGCTTTATACTTTCTTAATAGATTAGATTTAATAATTATTCTGTGATTTTAAGGAGTTAATCTGTGGTTTGTTATAGATTAAATTTTAGACAAGTATAATAGCTCTAGTTAAATCAATGACTTACCTCATAACATCTATCTGTCTTTTTACTATGTGCTTACAGTGACTTAACCAAAATTAGTTTAAACAAACTTAATAGCAGTTGCGATAACCTCTTAATATTAAAGACATAACCCACGCATATTAATAATATCTTGCTATTCACTCTGACAAAAACGAGGCACTTAATTTTGTAACTGATGCTGAACACTACATTCGGAACATTCTTTACTTCAGCATTTAGAAAACTTATCTTTCAACTCCCTTTATACCCCGGGATTTTACTATGATCCACCTCATCAATCTGATCAACTGTTAAAAACTCTCGGGCATATTGTAAATAAACTTTCTCACGAACAAACACATCAAATATTTCAGGATCAATGTGATTATCCAGTCGCATCTTTCCCAGGATATTCAAACACGCACTGAGTTTTTTCCCTTCTTTATATGGCCTGTCACGTGCACTCAGCGCTTCAAAAATATCGGCTATACCCATCATTCTTGCCTGCCATGACATTTGGTCCCGGGTTAAACCCTTTGGGTAACCTTTACCGTCCATTCGCTCGTGATGACCACCGGCATACTCGGGTACATTTTCAAGGTGTTTTGGAAAAGGCAACTGATCTAACATTTTAATGGTCACAGATATATGATTATTAATGACCTGCCTTTCTTCATTTGTCAGAGTACCTTTGGCAATAATTAAATTTTTAATTTCATCTTCATCAAGAAAATTCTTCGTCTCTCCATTTCCATCACTGATTTTATATTGCGCTATTTCTTTTATGCGATTTTGTTTATCCTCAGCCATGTACTCGCCACCTATATTGGCTATGGCTAAAAACTGTTGATCATCATTTAAGCTTTTAACTGTAGATTCATATTCAACCTGCGCCTGTTCAAATGCATTTTCATCTGGTATTTTTTTTGCCGCTAGCTGTTTTTCTAACATGGTAATTTTAGCGTCACGTGCCAATAGATCAAAGCGTGCGTTAACCGTGTTAATACGATCATAAATAGTTTCCAACTTTGTAGATTTATCAATCACATATTCAGGCGTGGTTACTTTTCCACAATCATGCAACCAACCTGCAATCATTAATTCATAACGATCTTTATCAGTCATTTTAAAATCTTTTAAAGCACCATAAGCA
>Ga0316207_10003854_pt1 | contig 13538 bp, 12 predicted proteins | sample 6weekpyrite_MG_FD_204943 | JGI IMG/M metagenome (GOLD analysis project Ga0316207, IMG submission 204943) | Microbial mat bacterial communities from mineral coupon in-situ incubated in ocean water Damariscotta River, Maine, United States -... | ecosystem: Environmental > Aquatic > Marine >... | reverse complement strand
CATGGTCAATCAATCAGCCCGGCGGAACGGCCCCAGCCCTCATACGTGCCCTCGCGCCGCGCTTCCAGCGCGTTCGCATCGGGGTCGGAGAAGAGCGGTTTGGGCTCGATCCCGGCCCCATCCAGTATGCGATTCATATAGTTATAGAGCGCCGTCGTCTGGATGGCGCAATACAGCGCGGCCTCGCTCCAGCCCGCCTCCAGCACCGCCTGCGCCATGGACTCCGTCACGCGGGACGGCGCCAGGGTGAGCTGTTTCACATAGGCCAGGAGCGGGGCGAGCCGGGCTTCAACGCCTGCGGCCTCGGGGCCTTCCTTGACCAGTGTCTCAATGAAATCAGCCTCATACCCAAAGGCCTGGGCCATGGTCTTGTGGGCGCCATAGCAGAAATCGCAGGCATTGAGCCCCGACACATAGGCCGCGATCAGCTCCCGGTCGGCGACCGGTAAATCATTGGAATCCCGCAGGATGCGGTCATGCAAAGCCAGCAAGGGCCCGACCCCGGCGGGAAAGCGCCGGAACAGGGCTTCCAGATAATCCTCCTCGCCGAGGCTGGGCAGATGGGGCATGGGATCAGGCCTTCACGCCGGGATTGATCGGGCAGACCACGCCGGTGCCGCCGATTCCGCAATAACCGTTTGGATTATTTTCCAGATATTGCTGGTGGTAATCCTCGGCGAAATAGAATTCCCCGGCTTCGCCCAGCTCGGTCGTGATCGGGCCGCGGCCTTCCGCGTCCAGCGCCTCCTGATACATGTCGCGGCTGGCCAGGGCGGCCTCGCGCTGGGCCTGGCTGGTCCAGTAGAGGGCCGAGCGGTATTGCGTGCCGCGATCATTGCCCTGGCGCATGCCCTGGGTCGGGTCATGGCTTTCCCAGAAGGCCTTGAGCAGGGCGTCATAGCTCGTCAATGAAGGGTCGAAGACCACGCGCACGGCTTCGGTATGGCCGGTCTTGCCCGAGCAGGCCTCCTCATAGGTCGGGTTGGGCGTCGCGCCGCCGGCATAGCCCGCCGCGGTGTTCCAGACGCCCGGCATCTCCCAGAAGATCCGCTCGGCGCCCCAGAAACAGCCCATGGCGAAAATCGCAACCTCGAAGCCCTCAGGCGTGTCGGCCTTGAGCGGTCGGTCGAAGACATAATGCGTCTGCGCCGTGGGAATGGCCTGTTCGCGCCCGGCAAGCGCCTGATCGGCCGGGATGATTTCGGATTTCCAAGGATTGCCGAACATGGCGTGCCTCCGTCTCGCAAACCGAGCCTTGTAGATAGGCGCCCGGTCGCTAGAAGCGAGTCCGCCTGCTGATCAAGCCTGCGTCAAGCTTGCGGCGCCGCAGCGCCTTGCCGGACGCGTTCGAATGGGCTAGTTGAGCGCCCTCCCGCGGTGAGGTGGCCGAGTGGTCGAAGGCGCACGCCTGGAACGCGTGTAGGCGGGTAACCGTCTCGTGGGTTCGAATCCCACCCTCACCGCCACTCAGACCGGCAGGTCTCGTCTCTTTCCATGAACTGGCAATTTCTTCCCCAAGTTTCCGGGGCTTGCGAAGCCGTGTCTGGAACTGAGACGCGCCCAACGCACCCCAATACCCCCGAAAACCCCGAAAGTCTCAAACCGCCATGTTCGGTGGTCCGAGTACTGTAGATTTCCCTGATGGTGGCGGAAAAACAGGGATTTTGAACCAATACGCTTCTCCGGATTGATCCGGAGCGCCTCCAGGTCTCTGTATTTACGTGATAAAATGAGAAATTCCCTGCTCAACGGAACAGGGAATTCGAAATTCTGTGCAGGGAATTTTCAGGCGAGAAGAGGGAGGAAAATGCTCGATCAGGAAATTTGATTTCCCGCTAGTTCGTGAACCCGAAGAGAGCCTCCTGTTCTGACCAGTCGAGCGGAATATCGGCGCGCACGAAAGTGTTGCTGGTCAGGTGAGCGGGCTGCGTGCCTTTTAGTATCGCGTCCATGATCTTCGGTGATAGGAAGGCCATCTGAAGGCGATCACGGATGAACCGGGAGGAGAGGTTTTCTCTTTCTGCGATCTCTTCCATTCGGACGCCAGCATGGATGTCTTCGAGCCAGGCGAGGGCGCGGTCGAGGTTCTTTTGAAGATTGGCATCCGGCGTGGGCGCTTGGTCGGAAAGAATGAGCTTGGTTTCAACGCCGCGTCTTCTGTGAGTGAATGGAGCCACAAAGGTCACAAGTTCCTCATCTGCGCGAGCATCTCCATCGGATCTAACGAGCTCAGCGGTAATCGTGAGTTTACCGGGCTCAATCACGACCTTCTGGATGGTAGCCAGCCGTGTTTCCTGATCGGATTTTGCCAGCGCTTCGAGCGTGTTCGTCCGTTTTGATATTTCAGTGACTGACGTGTTCTGTCCTGCAGAGAGTTCGCCCTGGCATTCAGAGAGATACTTGCTCAGGCTTGCGGCAACGGCGTCTTCGAGCGTCTTGGCCGGCAGGCGTAGCCCGTCCACATTCGTGTTTCCCGATTTCCTGATCAGATCGCGTGACACGTAATATCTAAAACGTCTTGAACCTCGCGAGGTGTGCGAGGGAGTTAAGCGTCGTCCTTGATCGTCAAAGACCTTACCAGCCAGCGGGCTAACTATCTTTCCAGGATTGCCTGCCCTTCGTTTGTCCGCCCGACGTGATGCGGCGTCGAGTTTTTCCTGAACCCTTTTGAAAACCTCGTCATCAACGATCCCGCTATGCTGGCCTTCGTGGATGATGTCCTTGTGCCGGATCTTCCCGATGTAGAGCGGATTGCGGAGCAGGTTTTGAATGCGCCCGCGTGAGAAGGACTTGCCGCCTCGCATTTTCGGGTCGTTCGCCTCTCTGGTTTTCGTGCGAAGCCCTTCTTCTACAGCCGCTCGTTCTACCAGTCGAAGGCATCCCAGTTCATCGTACAGATTGAAGATTCTCCGTACGGTTTGCGCCTCATCGGGAACGATATCCAGCGTGCGTCCGTTGGGTGTGTAACCCAGTGGGATATAGCCGCCCATCCAGAGGCCCTTCGCTTTGGATTGCGCAAGCTTGTCTCGGATGCGTTCCGCCGTCACTTCCCGTTCAAATTGAGCGAAAGAAAGCAAGACATTCAGGGTGAGGCGGCCCATGGAGGTCGAGGTGTTGAAAGATTGGGTGACGGAGACGAAGGAGGCACCTGCGGCATCGAGGCGTTCGATAAGCTTGGCAAAATCTGGAAGTGACCGTGTCAGCCGGTCGACTTTGTAAACGACGACCAGGTCAATCCGGCCTGCATCGATGTCTGCAAGCAAACGCTGCAGTGCAGGGCGCTCAAGCGTGCCGCCGGATATGCCGCCATCGTCATAATGCTCGGCGAGTTGTTTCCAGCCCTCATGGCGCTGAGAGGCGATGTAAGCCTCGCAGGCTTCGCGCTGGGCATCGAGCGAGTTGAAGTCCTGATCCAATCCCTCTTCTGAGGATTTGCGGGTGTAGATAGCGCAGCGAAGCGTGGTCTCACTCATGCTGACGCCTCCCGTGTCGAGATGCCGAAGAAGCGCGGTCCAGACCATCGCGTGCCGGTAATGGCTTGCGCGATCGCGGAAAGAGAACGGTAGGTCTTACCGCGCCAGGAGAAGCCTTTCTCGAGAACCTCTACCTCATGCGCGACCCCATTCCATTCGCGGATGAGCCGCCCGCCGGCGACGAGGCCGGGAGCAATCGGCCGGGCGCCTCCTCGCGCGAGCTTCATGAGCCTCTTCTGATCTCGTTTGGGAAATCGCCGCTTCGCATCTGCCTGTATTTGGTGAGCAAGGATGCGTCGCATGAGGGTGGCGCTCAGGCGCTTGGGGGGCTGCGTCTTGTAGGTGTCGATCCAGAGAGGGCAGAGTTCGGCGTGCGACATGTCTTTGAGTGCTTCGATCGCTTGAGCTGTCATCTTCTAGCCCTCTCGCGCGAGCCGGTAGCGGCTATGATTGGTGTCTTTGAGGGGTGGCAACTTCTCGATGACGACGCCGTCTTTCTTCAAACCGGTCAGGGCAGCCCGTGTCGTATGCGGAAGCCATCCAAGCGTTGCGGCGAGGTGATCGACGGTCACGCCCTTTGCCGGTGCGAGGAGGTCAAGAAGGCGCGCCTTCTTGGTGCCGGTACGATACCCAGTCTTGCGCGTCTGGGTTTTCCCCGGGGCGAGGACTTGGTCTGCTGGGATAGATGTGGTTGGCATTGAAGCCTCCGTGTTGTGGGAGGCGGTTGATCCGCCCCCTTGCACTGAGGCGAGCCCGGGATCGTTTGACGAGATCAGCTCCGGGTGTGGGTCCATGCATGCTCGGTTATTCGCTGAAGTCCAGCGCAGAACTGCTCGACAGGGAGATTGCGAGTTTCAGACCTTCGCGCGTCAGCAACTGAGGTGGGCAAAAGGGCTCATGAACCGACGCGAGTGACTGCCCGGCTCGGTGTAATTCCAGGAGCGCCTGGAGAATCGCAAGCCGTGTGGATCGAAGTGCGGCTCTCGACGGCGCAACATGGCCGGCCACTGAAGCTGTGTGCGCGTTTTCAATCGCGGCTGTCGCATTGGCGAAAAGTTCACCGATGTCGGTAGACGGGCTCATAACGCAAACAGCACCGCTCGATTGAGCGGTGCTGGTCCAGACCAAAAAGCATAAACGTCTTAGCGGACACCCGAGAAGGGCAGGTAACGCCCGTCAGGCCCCTTCAACAAATCGGTCTTTCCTGTTTTGCCGTCAGTGTTGAGAAGCTTTCGCCCGAATCTGCCGGTGACCCAGCCACAGAATTGCGAAAGGCTATCGACCTGATCATCGTGAGCGACTTCAGGGAAGGCAGCGAGTTCGCGTTTGAGCTCCGGCCACCAATTGTCAGTTGTGCAGAACCGAATGCGATCTGAGTGAAGGAAATCGGTCTGTGCGATCAGGCGTTCCTCTTTGGAATCCTTTGCAATGACCTTCTGAAAAAGACCTGTGAACTTCTTGATCCGTTGGCGCTGAAGAAAGGCGCGGCCATTGGAGCTGTCTTCGATCAACACTTTCTCCGGCTTCCAAATCTGCACGTGTTCGAAGATGGCCGCCTCGAGCTGATCAAACTCCAATCGTTTCCGAAAAAGGTCTGCAAGATACCAGGCCCCTCGGTAGTAGCCGAAAGTCATGCAGACGCAAAAGTCGCTACGAGGTCCAATGCTGGCCGCAGTATCCCAGCTTTGGACCACGAACTCGAACTCCGCGCCGTCGGGAACGTCCTCGACAAGTGAGAGTTTCTCGATCCGGACGATCGCACCATCCGGCGGGATGGGGTTTTGTTGGTATTGGGCGCTAAATACGCGGGAGCCCAATTCTTCACGCCGGCCAGCGAGGGCGTCCACATCTAATCTCTCTGGCTCTAACACTTCTCCCTGCTGGCGGCGCCATGTCCGGTCAAAGTTCAGCGGATAGTCTACGGGTTCTTCAGCGATTGCGAAAAGGTTGAGATGCCGAAACCGTCGAGTGTCCAGAAGGCTCGCTGCCAAGTCATCCTCGTGCAGACGCTGCTGGATCGAGACGATGCGACCATTTTTCGGATCATTGAAGCGTGATAACAGGCCGGATGAGTAGTAATCGCGTGTTTTGTCCCGCATCGCCTGAGACTTTGCGTCTTGTGCCTTCATCAGATCGTCGATCACGATCAAGTCTGCTCCGAAGCCCGTAGTCGCGCCACCAAGCGTAACGCAACGTCTTCCGCCGCCCGCCGAAGTGCGCAGTTCGCTCTGATTGCTCTGTTTGATCTGGGTTCGCGGAAAGATGGCGCGGTACCACTGCGATCTCATGATGGTCGCAAAGTTTGCGGCGTGTTCGCGAGATAACTCCTCGCCATAGGTGGCGACCATGATTTTCGCGGAGGGGTCCCGGCCGAGCACCCAAGCGGGAAGAGCAACTGCTGCTGCGATCGATTTCAGGTGCCGTGGCGGCACGGTCACCAGCAGCCTATCGCCCGGCGTCTCCCAACACTTTTGGAGTGCGAAGCTCATGGCATTCATGTAAGCGGCGTCGGTGAGTGATTTTCCCGGGTGCAGCTCTTTGAAAACCTCCGCCAGAAAGAAATGAAAACAGGACTTCCGAAGAAATGCTGCCGTGTTGGCTACGTCCATCACGCGTCCCCCTCGGCAGGGTCGGCGCAGGAGATCATCCTGATGAGGTCGTCGATAACCTTCTGATCCTCCTCAGCACTAAAGACCGGTTGGGAGGTGTTCCCATTTCCGTTTGCTGCATTGCCATGGCGTTCAAGCAGTTTGAGGATCAGATTGGTTGCCTTGTCATCGCCCTCAAGCATCGACTTGGTCAGTTGAATGATTTTGGCTTCCAGCACCGAAACGGTCTTGGTGCGCCCGCCTTCCCTGATCTTGATCCGCTTACTCAGGCGTTCGTTGAGAATCGTCGCCATGTCTTTGGCCCCTTTCGGGCGACCCCTTGGGTTACCCGATTGTCCCTTCTTGAATTGTCCGGCCTTGGGAGGGTTGGCATAGCCGACCGGGCGATGAGGGTCGTGGCCTGCGGTGTCCGGCTTTGAGACTTGCGGGCGTTGGCGATGACGAATGTTATGCTTGGGAGTAGACATTACGCGTCCCCTCCGGCGCTAAGTTCACGCTCAGCCTTGAGATCGGCATAGGTCTCGCCGCTGCCTTCCAGCGTTGCGGCAAGCCCGAAAACCGACGCCATTCGCTCAATGATCGTATCGACATAAACGGGATCGAGTTCCAGCAAGACGGATTTGCGGCCCGCCTTCTCGGCTGCAACCATGGTCGTTCCCGAACCGCCGAAACAGTCCAGGACCGTCTCACCGTGAGCGGTAACGTCCTTGATGGCGTCGATCACCAGCTCGACCGGTTTTACCGTCGGGTGGACCGACAGCAATTCGTCGCGCTGCTTGCCGCCCGTGTTCATCCCGGCATAGGTCCAGACATTGGTGCGATTGCGACCATGCTTTCCGAGCTGGACGTTATTGCGATGCGAAGCGCCTGCATTCCGGAACACACAAATCAATTCGTGCTGCGACCGGTAGAGCGATCCCATGCCACCGGTCGTCTTGTCCCAGACCACCATATTGATGAGCTCGAAACCTGCGTGCTCGCCGGCTTCAATCAGGCTGTCGATCGAGCGCCAGTCCATGCAGGAAAAGAGCACGCCGCCAGGTTTCAGAGCCTCATGAAGGCGTTGGTGGGCCGTTGCGAGGAATTGCGCGAATTCTTCCGCTGTCATCTCGCCCGAGGCCTGCACGAATTCGCGGTGCTTGACCTTGCCCAGACCGCAGACGTGTTTGTCGATCTTCACATTGTAGGGCGCATCGACAAACGCGGCGTTGGCTTCAATGCTGCCAAGCTTTGCCCAGGTTTCCGGCGCGAGCGAGTCACCGCAGATCAGGCGATGGTTGCCGATGCGCCAGATGTCTCCGACTTCGCTAATGGGGGAGCTGACATCCTCGGTGTCTCCTTCGTCGTCACCCTTCTCATCGTCGAGATCGAGAAGGACATCGATTTCACCCGTCTCAAATCCCGTCAGCTCGATATCGATGTCGAGTTCGAGTAGGTCGCTGATCTCCAGGCGCAAGGCCTCGCGATTCCACTCTGCCTCTTCAGCCAGCCGATTGTCGGCGATGCGGTAGAAGCGAACCTGTTCAGGGGTAAGGTGATCAACGCGCAAAGCCGGTGCGGTGACATGGCCGAGCTTGCGGGCGGCGCTGACCCGAGCAACGCCGGCGATGACCTCGTGATCGGCGGTGACAAGAATGGGCGATACCCATCCAAACTGTTCGATCGAGCGCGCGATCTTTTCAATCTGCGCGGAGGAATGGTTGCGAAGTTCTCGTTCAGGCAGGCAAAGCCGGTCAAGTTCAACTTCGATAAGGTGAAGGGAGTTGGAGCCAAGAAGTTCGTTGGATTGGGCGCTCATGAGCACTCGTCCTCTATCTTGCGCAAGACACAACCCGCTTGGAAAGAGGAAGTGGCTCTACGCAGTTCTAGTTTGGACTGAATGCTCTTCGAGGAAGTGCTGCCAGCTATGGAGATGCCTCTAAAAACAAGAGACGGAGACTAGCTAACACAGCTAGCGAAGCACTACCAAGACCACGATTGTAAGGTCGTGCGATTTATTCAGAAAAATCGGTAATTCCGCAGGCCTCAAACACTGCATCGATCGCTGCGGTTGAGCCTGTGACAGAGTATCGAGCGGTAACGCCTCCGGACCTGACGACCAGGCGGTCCTGCGCATTTCTGATCGCAACGGCAAACTCAATCGCCTCAGGCCCGGTCGTGATCGCTCCGCCAGCATCCACATTGTACCAGCGAGACTCGCGCGCATCAGCCTGATCAACGCGCCAGGTGAAATCACGTTGATCACCCAATTCGATATCAAGAAGCCGGTTATTGACCCGTGCGGTGCGAAAGCCTCCGTCCGGTTCGCAGATAAAGGCTGCGACGCGGTTCTCGCCTTGCGTGAATGCCATGTATCGAACCTGATCCGACATCTGGTCGACATTTCTGACCCATTGCCAATCGGATGATTGTGCCGCCCCTGGCGTTGGTATGCTTGCGGCTAAGACCGCCGCACCGAAAAATCGTTTCATCTCACACTCTCCAGAATGATACCTATAGTCATCATTTCTGCGTGCAATTCGCATAAGGTCAACTCAAAATGAGACTTATAGTCTGTAGATGAATAGTCTGCGTCGCTGTCCCATCATCCGATGGATATCGGACAACGCCTCGCGGCGAACATGAAGCGTCTCAGAAAAGAGAAGGGTTGGTCGCAAGAAGAGCTTGCGGACCAGACAGGACTGCACCGGACCTATATCTCAGGCGTCGAACGCTGCACGCGGAACCCGACGATCGTGGCGGTGGAGAAGATTGCGGTGGCGCTTGGGGTGAGTGCGGGTGTTTTGGTGGACTAGGTCTGCTTTGGCGCAGAAGCGGACGTGAGCTGAACCGGCGGTTACATCGCGCCGGGCAAGCCCCAGCAGAACGGGTTCGTCGAAAGCTTCAATGATAAGCTGAGGGATGAATGCCTGAACGAGTATGTCTTCGACAGCCCCGCTCACGCGCGCAAGGTGCTGGCGTGCTAGCGCCACGACTATAACCACCACCGGCCCAACTCATCACTGGGCGGGCTGACGCCCGCAGCGCGGCGGTCGCTCGAGCACTCCGCTCCCGGCACGCTCGCCAGACCTCAAACCATGGACTATGATAGACCCAGACACTCGAATTAAACGAGGGACCGGAGGGTCTCAGGTCAGTTTTAACAGTCCCTGCGCGACCCCATTCTGAGCTCCGGGCGGATCGTAGCGTTATCGTCTGGCTACGATCCGCAATTTCTAGCGCGCGGGTCCTAAAAATCGCGCCGGTATTTGACGCTCGGCGACCAATCGCGAATTGGTCGCGCCCAGTCCTCAGGCATGTGTATGTTCTGTCTCCAATACTGAATCATGACCTCCCGGTTTTGGAGCGAACCACCGATGTAGCGCTGGCAGCACGAGCAGGGTCAGCACGGTTGATGACACTAGGCCGCCCATCACGACGGTCGCCAAAGGGCGCTGCACTTCGGCACCTACGCCGGTTGCAAATAGCAATGGCGCCAGTCCAAGCGCGGTCGTGAGCGCTGTCATCAACACAGGTCTCGCCCTAAGTCCTGCCGCTTCAATAGCGAGCGCATTGTGGTCGCGGCCCTGCCGCGCGAAGTCGTCCATGAAGCTGACGAGCACCATGCCGTTACCAAGAGCGATGCCGAAAAGCGCAATGAACCCGACCGTGGCTGGCACCGAGACTGGTAATCCTGTCAGCCACAAAGCGAGGGCGCCACCGGTCAACGCGAGAGGAATGTTCAGCAGGATCAATATCGCTGACTTGAGCCTCCCGAATGCGAGTAACAAGATGAGAAGAACGATGCCCAACGTAATCGGTATCACCACGGCGAAGCGGGCATTGGCCTGTTGTTGCAATTCAAACTGACCACCCCATTCGACGCGATAACCAGGCGGAAGGTCAAGCTGACTGGAGGTTGCCGCTTGCGCATCGGCGACAAAGGAGCCGATATCGCGCCCGCGAACATTGAGCTGCACGGTTATGAAACGCTCCCCATTTTCACGCGTTATCTGACGAGGACCGACAACAGTTCTTATCGAGGCGACACTTGAAAGCGGCACCCGAGCACCACTCTCGCTTTCTAGGATAAGTCGGCCAATCGCCTGCGCATTGTCACGTCGGTTTTCGTCAAATCTGACGACGACTGGAAACTGGCGAACCCCTTCAAAGAGGACGCCGGCTTCCGCCCCGCCGACGGCCGCGCTCAGCGTATCAAGGGCTTCCTCTACTGAAAGACCATATCGGCCTAAGGCCGCGCGATCGACCGAGACGACTAACTGTGGCGCGCCGGTGATCTGATCAGCCTGCACATCACTCGCCCCGCTGACACGTTGAAGAATTGATTGTAGATCCTGCGAACCTTCCAACAGCACATCCATGTCAGGACCGAAAATTTTTACCGCGAGCTGAGCTTTCGTGCCGGTTAGAAGTTCATCAACCGACATCGCGATCGGTTGCCCGATGTTCACTCTGATTCCCGGAAAAGACTCCAGATCTTCGGATATTTCTGCACGCAAGTCGGTCGGTGTGAGGCCGGGTCGCCACTCTGACCTTGGCTTCAAAGCGACAAAAGCCTCAATACTGTTTACCGGGTCAGCGTGAGCCCCGACCTCGCCTCGGCCAATTCGACTAACAATGGAGTCAATTTCAGGGAACGCCGCCAGCAATCGACGTTCAAGTCGTGTTGATGTCTCGCGCCCCTCAGTGAGCGATATTGATGGCGCCATCGAGACGCGAAGTAAGATATCACCTTCTTCGAGAGCGGGTGTGAACTCCGAGCCCAATCTCGAGCCCGCCAACCCTCCGATGACCAAAAGTCCAAACGCTAACGCAACCGCAGCAAGGCGTGCGCGGACGAACACGCTTGCGACAGACTTGACGAAGCCGGCGATTGCGCCCTCGCCAGATGTATTGCGTTTGGGGGGCTTGATTAATCCAAAGGCCATGGCGGGTGCGACTAGCGCGGCGTAGAGGAGCGATCCTGTCATGGCAAGGGCGGCGGACGCAGCAAGCGGCCGGAAAGTCTTACCCTCAACGCCTTCCAGCGAGAATAGTGGCAGAAACACAATAATCACGACTGCGACGGCTGCGATTAGGGGCGCGATAACTTCCGCGGTCGATTTGGCGACCACATCGCGAGCGTCCTCGCCATTTCGCCGTTCCCGGAAACCTCGGTCGACATTTTCGGCAATGACGATAGCGCCATCAACCATCATACCGATGGCGATGGCGACACCTCCCAAAGACATTAGATTCGCGCTAATGCCCAACACGCTCATCGATATGAAGGCGAAGCCAACCGAGAATGGAATTGACAAGACCACCACTAGGCTAGGTCGCCAGCCACCGAGGAAGATAAACACGACAACTGCGACCAGTAGAGCACCTTGCCAGAGCGCGGTCGTGACGGTCGAGGCCGCCCGTCTAACCAGTGTACCCTGATCGTAATATGGAACGGCTCGTACGCCTTCTGGCAGGGATGCATTGATCTCATCGAAGCGCGCGTGAGTGCGCTCAATCACATCCGACGTGTTCGTACCATAGAGTTTAAGAACGAGACCGGCGACCGTCTCGCCATTGCCGTTGGCAGTCGCGAGCCCTTGGCGCGTACCACCGCCGATAACGACCTCTCCAAGATCGCTCACTCTGATCGAACGACCGTTGACCGTGCTAACCGGCGTTTCTGCAAGGTCGGAAACCGATCGTGCCAAGCCGACACCACGCACGGTGTATTGTTCCGCGCCTACTTCGATGAATTGCGCACCGGTCGTGCGATTTGCGCTTTCTAGAGCACCGATTACATCTGCCACCTCTAAATCATAGGCGATCAGAAGATCGGGATTGAGACGAACTTGGTATTGCTTTTCGAAACCGCCAAGCGCTAGCACTTCGGTCACGCCTTCGACGGATTGAAGAGGGTACTTAATCATCCAGTCGGTGATTTCGCGGAGTTCGGTCAGATCATAGGCGCCAGTCTCATCGACGACGCGAAAGTACATGATGATGCCTAGTCCGCTCGAAATGGGCCCGAGCTGGGGCGTCCCGAAACCATCTGGGATGGCTTCGCTGGCCTCTGGTAATCGCTCGCCTACGACCTGGCGTGCGAAGTACACATCCGTGCCATCCTCGAAATAGATGTTTACAATGGAGAGACCGAAATTCGAGACCGATCGGATTTCCTCGACATCTGGAAGACCGGACATCGCGGTTTCGACTGGGAAGGTTACATAGCGTTCGACTTCTTCTGGAGAGAGCCCTTCGGTTTCGGTGAACACCTGAACCAGCGAGGGTGAAGGATCGGGAAACGCATCAACTGGAAGCGCACGAAAGGCAAACAGCCCCCCTACGGTGAGGGTTAGGGCCGCGATGGCGGCTAGCAGCCGGCCGCCGGCAAGGCGGTGCATTAAGTTTTGCATATCTCTAACTTCCTAGTCGTCATCATCACCGAAGGAGTCTCTTTCGAGATGTGCTTTGAGCGTGAATGCACCCTCTGACACGTAGAACTCTCCTTCATCGAGGCCAGACAGGATCACGGTCTGGTTGCCGGATTCAGTTCCCGGCTCCACGGTCCGCGGCGCAAATCCGTCATCAGTTGGAACGAACAGACTCGTTCGACCCGCAACTTCAACGATGGCCGCCGATGGCACTTGGAGGCGGCTCTCGTCGGCCCCGGTTGCAATCTCAGCCGTTGCGAACTGACCGGGGCGCATCCGCCGGTCAGAATTGTCCACAACCATGCGGGCGGTCGCCATGCGCGAGGTTTCGTCTATCGTCGGCAAAACGGTCGAAATCACACCTTCTGCTAACTGAGCCCCCGTTTCTGACCGAAGGACGACGGCCATGCCGGCTTCAACGATTGCTGCGTCCTGCGTGTAGACCGCTATGTCAGCCCATAGGACGCTGTCATCAACAATGGTGAAGAGAGCTGGGGCGCTTGCGTCTTCTGCCGATACTGCTGCGCCAAGGATTGCTGTTCGGCGCGCAACCACACCGCCGATTGGAGCCCGAAGGCGGGCCTGGGCGAGCGTTAGGTCGGGCGCGTCGCCGAGAGATGCGAGCTCACTGCGAGGAACGCCCACAGCAATGAGCTTGTTCTCAACGCCTTCGCGTGCGGCGCTGGCCGCGATGAGCGCCGCGCGGGCAGCCTGCAGGTCAGCCTCGGGTGTGATTCGCTCTGCAAAAAGCGTTTCCTCACGTGCCAGGGCTTGCTGGGCAAGATTTTCGGAAGTGGCGGCTGTCAGAAACTCAGCCTTCAGGTCGGCGAGTTCACGGCTGGAGAGGATTGCCAGCGTTTCATTGGGAGAGACGAGATCGCCTTCGGTTGCTGTGATTTGGATGATCCGCCCGCTCACTTGCGGTGAGACTGCGGCGACGCGATCTGCATCAAACCTCAACTCGGCCGGGAGAGAGAGAAACTGTCTCAGGGGAGTACGTGTCGCGCGCGCGGTCACAATGCCAGCCTCTGACGCCACCT
>Ga0316207_10003853_pt1 | contig 13539 bp, 13 predicted proteins | sample 6weekpyrite_MG_FD_204943 | JGI IMG/M metagenome (GOLD analysis project Ga0316207, IMG submission 204943) | Microbial mat bacterial communities from mineral coupon in-situ incubated in ocean water Damariscotta River, Maine, United States -... | ecosystem: Environmental > Aquatic > Marine >... | reverse complement strand
TCATTACTGCCGAAATACCAGGGTTTAAACACCCACCAACGGGTACTGGACGCCGGTGATAGCCACCATGGTGCCAGTGTGCATTTTGTGATTCCCAAACTGGATGCCGGCCCCCTTATTCTCCAGGCAGAAGTACCGATTCGTAAAGATGATAGCGTTGCCGAACTCGCGCAACGAGTCCATCAGCAGGAACATATTATTTACCCATTGGTTATAAAATGGTTTGCTGAAGGCAGAGTAAAAATGCATGATGGAAAAACATATAAAGATGGAAAAGAATTATCTATTGATGCGGCTAAACTACATTTAATTTAGCTGAACTCTTTAGAGTAATACATGTCTGATAACCTATAAACTCAACCAATTAATTATTGTATGTTAAAAAAAGTTTTAGTTTTCTGTTTTCTTATCAGCTTTGCAACTGCCAGTCCGGCAAGCCTACTGCAAAGCGGTTTCAAGGTTGAATATGATGTCAGCTATAATGGTATGGCACTCGGTGTAAGCAAGCGTAGTTTACTGTTTCTGAGTTCTCAGAAGGCTATCTATAAATCCGAAACTGTCCCCGAGGGCTTTGCCTCACTGATTATTAAAGAAACCATAAAGGAAGTAAGTAAGATTAATATCACCCGAAATGAAATCAAACCAACGCGGTACGTTATTACCAAGAACAAACGTGGCAAAATTGAAGAGTATAAAATTGATTTTAACTGGCAAGACAAGACAGTGTCTAACAGTTATTCAAAAAAAACCGATACTTTACAGCAAAACACCCATGACTTATTAAGCTTTCAACTCAACATCATGCGAGATCTGCAACAGAATAAAAAAACCATGTTGTATCAGGTTGCGACAAAAAAACACAGCCGTCTTTATACTTTAAAAACTGAAAACCAAGAGCTAATCGAAACTTCACTCGGTGATTTTAATACCATCAAACTTTCTTCAAAATCATCCGAAGGTAACAGCCAGTTTATTTTCTGGTGCTCACCGGAGCTGGAGTATTTGCCAATTAAGTTTCAAAAGGTCAACGATAAAGGCGATGTATTCAGTTTTACACTAAGAACCTTTGCGACTCAGAAATAAACAGGCCCGGTTTACATGCTATGCCTTGGGTAATGTCACACCCTGTTGACCTTGATACTTACCACCGCGATCCTTGTATGAAGTTTCACATTCTTCATCAGATTCAAAGAACAACATTTGCGCAACACCTTCATTAGCATAAATTTTTGCCGGTAACGGTGTCGTGTTGGAAAATTCCAGTGTTACATGACCTTCCCACTCCGGCTCTAACGGTGTGACATTTACAATAATCCCACAACGAGCATAGGTCGATTTACCCAGGCAAACAGTCAGTACACTACGTGGGATCCTGAAATTCTCAACCGTTCGGGCCAGTGCAAATGAGTTCGGTGGAATAATACACACATCGGACTTAACATCGACAAAACTCTGGTGGTCAAAATCCTTAGGGTCAACAATAGCCGAGTTAATATTGGTAAAAATTTTAAACTCGTCTGAACAACGCACGTCATAACCATAGCTGGATGTTCCGTATGAAATAATCCGGCCATCTTCATTTGCACGCACCTGGCCTGATTCGAACGGCTCGATCATTCCTTCATTCTCTGCCATACGTCGAATCCATTTATCAGACTTTATACTCATTATTAGCTACCTACTGTCTTTCTCTTAAAAAATAAGCTGCTATTCTAAACCAGATTAGTCATTCTAGATACGCCAAGCATCAACCTGCATCCCCCCCCGACTCAACAGATGATGAGTAACCAAACGATTATCAGCAGGGGGAACAAATACAGTTAATTCTGAAAATAAAACCCCACGAATGCGCTAATCACCAGAATTACAAATTATTTCTCCGGAAATGCTGTCTTGAATTTATAGAAACAAAAAATCCTGGTGATTTCCGGCCAAACATACATATTTGGTATGCCATATGCTCACAATAGCTAGCGCATGCTCAGTTCACAAACACGATTATTATTACAACAAATTTTGGCTGATATAAATAATTTGAGAAAGCATACTAAAGCTCGGCTCGACTAAACTGAAAAAGTTCTAAGCAAATTTTACAGTTTAGAGCATTATATATACTCGAGGGATATTTAAAACCAATTGAGTAACTTCACAAACATTCTAAAATTCTTATTAGTAGAATCTATTATTCTCAAACCGACCTGAAAATAAATAATGAGCCCGGCGAATTAGCTGAAAACTATAAGGTTATACCTATAATAAGGCTTTGAGATGTATCATTAAAAAGGGGGTACATGATCCAATGTCCCCCCCTTTCAAATTACAAATAAATTTATCTATTAATTATTTTGAATCACGATATTCGGGAAACTGGCACTAAAGTCTTTTGCCTTGGTTGAAAGTTTCGCCGCAACTCGTCGCGCAATATCACAATAAATTTCTGTAACACGGCCATCAGGATCGGCAACAACAGTTGGTTTCCCTTCATCGGTACCGACACGGATTGACATATCCAATGGTAAAGCACCCAGTAAATCTACATCGTACTGGTCTGCCATTTTCTCACCGCCACCGGAACCAAAGATGTGTTCTTCATGACCACATTCGCTACAAATATGTAAGCTCATGTTTTCAACGATACCCAGTACAGGAACTTCTACCTTCTCAAACATCTTTAAGCCTTTACGCGCATCAAGTAAAGCAATGTCTTGTGGCGTTGTGACAATTAATGCACCCGTTACCGGCACCTTCTGCGCCAGGGTTAACTGGATATCACCGGTACCCGGTGGTAAATCAATTATCAGATAATCAACGTCTTTCCATTTCGTGTCATTCAGCAACTGTTCTAACGCCTGAGTCACCATCGGGCCACGCCAGATCATAGGTGTTTCATCATCAATCAGATAACCAATTGACATCGATTGAATATGATAACTATTTAGAGGTTCCAGGCTTTTACCATCGGAAGATTCTGGTTGACCACTCACACCCAGCATACGAGGCTGACTTGGACCATAAATATCCGCATCTAATATACCGACCGTGGCACCTTCTTTTGCCAGTGCCAGCGCCAGATTAACTGACGTCGTTGATTTACCAACACCACCCTTACCCGATGCCACCGCAATAATATTCTTAACGCCATTAATCATATTGACGCCTTTTTGCACTGTGTGCGCCACAATTTTTGAAGTAACGTTAATCGTAGCGTCAGAAATACCGTCTACAGACTCAGCTATTTCTTTTAATTTAGAAGCCATTTCCGATTTAAAACCTTCGGCCGGGTAACCCAGTAGCACATCCACAACGACCTTGCCGCCATCCACTTTAATATCTCGAAGGCTCTTAGTCGCGACTAAATCTTTTTCTGTATATGGGTCGATATAGGCTTTTAGTGCCTCTTCAACTTGTGTTGCGTTTACCTCAGCCATGGGCCTCTTCTCCTAATCTCGCTTTAATTCGCTTTTATTCTCTACACTAATAAATGTAAATGCCACACTCGTGGCGAAAACTGTTTACAATACTTGAGTAAAATACAAAGGTATTACTCGGGGACGCAATCTTACACAAAATTGCATTAGAGTTCTATTATAAACTTTTTTACCTTAAAATAGGCACTTATATATAAGGTCGGCTTGAAATATTTCAATAGACTGATGGCTAAATTGGTCAGGTTAGCATAAATTGCCACTAACTGGTAATATGCGCCCTTTAAAATCAAATACTTAGAGAATGTCCACTTAGCCTTCGACAGGTAATAACCGGACAACAACGATAGAAGCAACGTAATGCCAGCAACTGAGACAACATCAAAGAATAAAACCCGCCATATCCTGGTAACCAGCGCCTTGCCTTATGCGAATGGCTCCATCCATATCGGCCACATGGTTGAATATATCCAGACGGATATTTGGGTTAGATTCCAGAAAATGCAGGGAAATCAGTGTACTTACGTCTGTGCCGATGATGCCCATGGCACCCCAATTATGCTGCGTGCACAAACTGAAGGCATTACCCCTGAACAGCTTATCGCCAATACCGAAAAGGAGCACCGTTCGGATTTTGCGGATTTTTGTATCGGTTTTGATAATTTCCACAGCACCCACTCTGATGAAAACAAAATCCTCGCACAGGGTATTTATACCCGTTTAAAAGATGCCGGCCATATACACAGCAAAACCATCGAACAGGCTTACGATCCTGAAAAGGAAATGTTCCTGCCCGACCGCTTTATCAAGGGTGAATGTCCCAAATGCGGTGCTGAAGACCAGTATGGCGACAACTGTGAGGTTTGTGGAAGTACTTACTCACCCACAGATCTAATAAACCCGGTCTCTGCGGTTTCCGGAGCGACACCCGTTAAAAAAGAATCCGAACACTACTTCTTTGCCCTGGGTGATTTTGAAGCCATGCTTAAAGACTGGATTAACGGCGAGCATGTGCAGGCGGAAATTACCAATAAACTCAACGAGTGGTTTGAGTCCGGCTTACAGGACTGGGATATCTCCCGCGATAAACCATATTTTGGCTTTGAGATACCCGGCACCAGCGATAAATATTTTTATGTCTGGCTCGATGCCCCGGTTGGCTACATGGCCAGCTTTAAAAACCTGTGCGATAAGCAGCAAGATCTTAACTTTGACGACTACTGGGCTACCGATAGCCAATACGAGTTATATCATTTTATCGGTAAGGATATTGCCTACTTCCACACCTTGTTCTGGCCGGCAATGCTCAACGGCAGCGGTTACCGCACACCAACCGGTGTTTTCTGTCACGGTTTTTTAACCGTTGACGGTAAAAAAATGTCGAAGTCGCGTGGTACTTTTATCAAGGCAAGAACCTATCTTGACAACCTGAACCCGGAATACCTGCGGTATTATTTTGCAGCCAAGCTGGGAAGCGGTATCGATGATCTCGATTTAAACCTTGACGACTTCCAGGCTCGCGTTAATTCAGATCTGGTGGGTAAAGTCGTTAATATTGCCAGTCGTTGTGCCGGTTTTATTACGAAACGTTTTGATGGCATGCTTGCTGAAAGTATTGAGCCAACTAATTTAGACAACGTTAATAATGGCGAGCAACTATTTATAGAAAACGCAACTGATGGTGAATCGGTCAGGCGTAAATACGAAGCAAGAGAGTTTGGCCACGCAATGCGAGACATTATGTATATGGCTGACCGAGTAAACCAATATATTGATGAACAACAACCATGGGTTCTGGCAAAACAAGATGGTATGGAGCAAAAGCTACATATAATCTGTACAACTGGTCTTAATTTATTTAAGCAACTCATCGTATATATAAAACCCGTGCTACCCGGTATGGCTAAAAATGTTGAAGCTTTTTTAAATATCGATGAACTTAACTGGGATGATCGTAATAAAAAATTACTCAACCATAAAATTAATAAGTTCAAACCGTTAATGACACGTATAGATAACGACAAGGTTACAGCCATGGTTGAAGCATCTAAACAAAACCTGGAAGCTGCGAAACCTAAAACTAACAAAAAAACAAACGAAGATAAAAAAATGACTGATAAAGATAACGGTCTTATCGACTTTGAAGACTTTGCTAAAATCGACCTGCGCATTGCACGGATAATTAAAGCAGAGCATGTAGAAGGCGCGGATAAACTACTACAATTAACTCTGGATATCGGTGAACAAACCCGAAATGTTTTTGCCGGGATTAAATCAGCCTATTCGCCCGAACAACTGGAAGGTAAGCTCACCGTTATGGTTGCTAACCTTAAGCCACGAAAAATGCGCTTTGGTATTTCCGAAGGCATGGTATTAGCAGCTGGCCCTGGAGGTAAAGATTTATGGATTATGGAGCCACATGAAGGCGCTCAACCCGGGATGAAAGTTAAGTAATTTTAGTTTAAGGATAATACTTAGATGAAAGAATACGCACTCATTTTAGTTAGTACCGTACTGGTTAACAATTTTGTTCTGGTCAAATTTCTGGGACTATGTCCTTTTATGGGGGTTTCACGAAAACTTGAAACCGCGACCGGCATGGCTTTGGCGACAACATTTGTGTTAACACTTTCTTCTATTTGCAGTTACCTTGCCGATAGTTATTTACTTGAGCCATTAGGTATTGAATACCTGCGTACCATCACCTTTATCTTAATTATTGCCGGGGTGGTTCAGTTTACAGAAATGTTTATTCGCAAAACCAGTCCGTTACTTTACCAGGTACTGGGAATTTTTTTACCGCTTATTACGACCAACTGTGCGGTACTTGGCGTTGCTTTATTAAATGTACAAAAAACAGAATTCGGCTTTATTGAGTCGGCGTTATACGGTTTTGGTGCTTCACTGGGGTTTTCTCTGGTGCTGGTACTGTTTGCTGCAATGCGCGAACGGATAGCGGTTGCTGATGTACCAACACCATTTAAGGGCACGTCAATTGCTCTTATTACAGCAGGTTTAATGTCAATGGCCTTTATGGGCTTTTCAGGACTGATTAAAGGTTAACGGGTTTTATAATTTAATATGCTAACAGCCATTATTGCTTTATCTCTTTTAGCCATTGCCTTTGGTTTACTACTTGGCTTTGCAGCAGTTCGCTATAAGGTAAAGTCAAACCCGGTTGTTGATCAAATTGATGCCTTGTTACCTCAAACCCAATGTGGTCAATGCACTTACCCGGGTTGTCGCCCTTATGCGGAAGCCATTGCCAAGGAAGAAGCAGATATTAATCAATGTCCACCCGGGGGTGAAGCCACCATCCTTGCGCTGGCTGATTTACTTGGCAAAGATCCCAAACCGCTTAATGAAAAAAATGGTGCGCATGCTGAAAAAACCGTAGTCTATATCGATGAAAAAGTTTGTATCGGTTGCACCTTATGTATTCAGGCATGTCCGGTCGATGCTATTTTAGGTGCAGCCAAACAAATGCATACTGTTATCGCCAGTGAGTGTACCGGTTGTGACCTCTGCATTCCGCCATGTCCGGTTGACTGTATCCATGTAATCCCGGCTGTTGAAGAAAAAGATAAAGTATCGGTCAAAGTTCCGTTTGCACCGTTATTATTTACGGAGCCGAACGCATGAAAGCGATTATCGAGCAGGCAAAACATCACTTTCATGGTGGCTTAAGCTTAGACGGCCATAAGCAACTGTCGATGCAACACGCTATTAGCGCTGCGCTAATACCGGATACCCTCACTGTTCCATTACTACAACATATTGGTCGTCCAGCCACAGCTATTGTGAAAATTGGTGAACAGGTATTAAAAGGCCAATGTATTGCCTGTATAAAAGATGATAAAAATACCGTTACCGCTGCTATGCATGCTCCCAGCTCGGGGAAAGTTGTTGCTATTGAACACTGTGCAATTCCCGGCATGCTTAAACAATCGGTCGACTGTATCATGATACAAACAGATGGCGAAGATCGCTGGCATCCTGAAATACAACCTATTGCCGAGCCGTTTAATTTAACCAGGGACGACCTTAAACAAGCCATTCTTGAAGCAGGGATTGTCGGTATGGGTGGCGCCGGCTTTCCAACCCATTTAAAACTGGTACAGGAAAAACCCGTAGAAACGCTCATTATAAATGCTGCTGAATGCGAACCGTATATTACCTGCGATGCGCAGCTTATACAGGAACAGGCTGAAAAAATTATCAAGGGGATACAGTTTATCCTGCATGCCCTTAATATCAATCACTGCTTTATTGGCATCGAAAATAACAAGCCTGATGCAATACAGGCGCTTCGACAGGCTATTGAATCGATAGAACAACCACCAACAAAACAACAATGTTTTATTAAAATCGTACAACTACCAACGCGTTATCCTGCCGGTGGTGAGAAACAACTCATTCAGGCAATTACAGGTAAACAAATTCCGATTAACAAATTACCTCGCGACCTTGGAATTATCGGCCATAATATTGCCACCACGTTTGCAGTGGCCAATGCAATACTGGAAGGGAAACCATTAATTGAACGTGTTGTCACTATTACCGGCGATAACATAGCGCAGCCACAAAATAAATGGGTAATGCTTGGAACCAACATGCAGCAGCTTTTGGATACATGCGGTTACCAGAAAAAAAGCAATGACGAAGTCATTATGGGTGGGCCAATGATGGGCGCGCACCTGGACTCAGCCGATTACCCCGTTATAAAAACAACTAACTGTGTCCTGGTAAAAACCAAACCCATTCAAACCACTTCATTACCTTGTATACGATGTGGTGAATGTGCACGCGTCTGTCCGGCTAATTTATTACCTCAACAACTGTACTGGTTTGTACGTTCTAAAGATTTTGACCGGGTTCAGGACTACCAGATCTTTTCCTGTATCGAATGTGGTTGTTGCGACTATGTTTGCCCCAGTCATATTCCACTCGTTCAGTTTTATCGTTATGCTAAATCTGAAATATGGAACCAGGAAGCTGATAAAGAAAAATCAGACCATGCTCGCCAACGTCATGAATTCCGACAACTTCGCATTGAGCGTAAGAAAAAAGAAGATGCCGAGCGCAAGGCTAAGAAGAAAGCCATGCTCAATAAAAAACAGGGCATTGATACCTCTGCAGAAGATGCAAAAAAATCCGCTATTGAAGCGGCATTAAAAAGAGTCAAATCCCGACAGACTGAACAATCTGCCGTAGCAAAAAATACGGATAATTTAACCGAACAACAACAACAGAAAATTGCAGAAGTAGAACAACGTCGAAAAAATAAAACCCGGCAAAACAATAACGAATAAATAATGATGGAAAATACCGCACCCAATTCAGTCACTAAAATGATGCTTAATGTCATTTATGCTCTTATTCCCGGCGTTATCGCCTATGTTATATTTTTTGGCTGGGGAGTAATCATTAACATTGTAATTGCCGTGACTACCGCTATCGCAACTGAATCACTGATGTTGCACCTACGTAAGCGTCCGGTTAAACCCTTTATAATGGACGGCAGTGCGGTGGTTACCGCTATATTATTAGCGCTTGCCCTACCAAACCTCGCGCCATGGTGGTTAACCTTTATCGGTGTCGCCTTCGCCATTATTATCGGAAAACATTTATACGGTGGTCTGGGTTACAACCCGTTTAATCCGGCAATGATTGGTTACGTACTGTTATTAATATCCTTCCCTCTGGAAATGACCATCTGGTTGCAGCCAGATAACAACATAGGCTTTACACAAAACCTCAGCCACATATTAAACAGCTCTGCAAAAGATTTAAATATCGATGCAATGACCATGGCAACCACACTGGATACGGTCAAAACCCAATCCGGATTAGGGCAAACATACGATACTATCCGGGCGAATCATTCCATTCTGTTTGGGCAGTTTGCCGGTTATGGTTGGGAATGGATTAACCTGATGTTTTTGCTTGGTGGGCTCTGGCTGCTTTATCGGCGAGTAATTAGCTGGCAAATACCTGTTGCCTTTCTTATTAGTATCGCAACAATGGCTTTGATATTTTACCCTGCTACCAGTACCTCACCGATCTATCATTTATTCGGCGGCGCAACGATGTTGTGCGCCTTTTTTATAGCAACCGATCCGGTGACCGCATCGACCACACCCAATGGACGCTTAATTTATGCTGCAGGTATTGGCGTTTTTGCTTATATTATTCGTATGTGGGGCGGTTATCCTGATGGTATTGCCTTTGGTGTATTATTAATGAACATGGCGGCACCAATGATAGATTACTACACCCGACCCAAAGCCTTTGGAGAGTCCTGATGTCAACGATGATTTTACCAGCATTAAACCCGATGCTGAAAAAAATGATTATCAGTGCTGTATTACTCGGTGCATTTGCCGTGCTGGGCACCACTATGGTTGCTGTAACCTTTGATCAAACCAAAGAACAAATACAACAGAACCAGAAACTGGCAACACTTAAAAGTTTACACCAGCTTGTCCCGCCCGCCCGCCACGATAATGATATATTCAACGACACTATCAGTATCAGCAATCTGGAATTATTAGGCAGCAAGCAGGCTGTAACCATTTACCGGGCCCGTAAACAGAATAAACCTGTCGCCGCGATATTAACGGCTATCGCACCCGATGGTTATACCGGTAAGATTTCTTTACTGGTTGCGATTAACCATAGTGGCGAACTTGCCGGCGTACGGGTAATAAAACATAAAGAAACCCCCGGCCTGGGTGATGCCATCGAAATTGAAAAATCCGACTGGATACTCCAATTTAAAAGCAAGTCCCTTAACAATCCAGCACCGAAAAACTGGAAAGTTAAAAAAGATGGTGGCGAGTTTGACCAGTTTACCGGCGCAACGGTCACCCCGCGAGCAATAGTAAAAGCCGTACATAAAGCCTTGTTATTTTACCAGCAACAAGGTGATACACTTTTTAAATAAAATTTCAGGTAAATGAATAAAAACCTAAAAACGACTAGCTATGAGTGATACGTCAGACACATCAATAAAATATATAATCCAGCAAGGCCTGTGGAGTAACAATGCTGCACTGGTACAAATACTGGGCTTATGTCCATTACTTGGCGTATCCAATACGGTGATTAATGGTTTAGGGCTGGGGCTGGCAACCACCTTAACCCTGATTGCCTCAAATATGGCGGTGTCCATTATTCGACATTGGGTGCGCGCAGAAATCCGAATCCCGGTGTTTGTAATGATCATAGCTTCTGTCGTTACGGTAATAGAACTTGTTATGGAAGCTTACTTCCACGATCTCTATAAGATACTAGGCATCTTTATTCCATTGATTGTCACGAACTGCGCCATCATTGCCCGAGCTGAAGCATACGCATCAAAAAATGATATTTTCCCCTCAGTACTAGATGGCTTGTTTATGGGACTGGGTTTTACTGCTGTACTAGTCGCACTGGGTGCAATGCGGGAACTAATTGGCTTTGGTACTTTATTTCAGCAAGCACACTTGATGTTTGGGGCTGCCGCCGAGGGATTAAAAATTACCGTCATAGACAACTACCCCGGCTTCTTAATTGCAATTCTGCCACCGGGCGCATTTATAGGCCTGGGTTTCATTCTGGCTATAAAAAATATAATCGATAAAAAATTAGAAACAGCGCCCAAAGCCCTGGATGCCGAATCCGCTACTGTAAACGTAACACCAAGTAAAAGTTAAAGCCTAAAATATTAATGAACCCCGCTAAACGACACGAGATATTTACTCGGTTAAAAAATCACATTCCCAACCCAACTACCGAACTAAATTACAGCTCGACTTTTGAATTGCTTATTGCCGTTATTTTGTCCGCACAGGCAACCGACAAAGGCGTTAACAAAGCAACGGATAAACTTTACAAAGTAGCCAATACCCCGGAAAAGATACTCGCACTGAAATTAACCGGTTTAAAAAAGTATATTAAGACCATTGGCCTGTATAACACCAAAGCAAAAAATATTATGCAAACCTGTAAGATGTTAGTACAGGAATACAATAGCGAAGTCCCCGAAGATCGTAAGGCCTTAGAGTCACTACCCGGCGTGGGACGTAAAACAGCCAATGTTGTCCTGAATACCGCTTTCGGTCACCCCACTATTGCAGTAGACACACATATTTTCCGGGTATCCAACCGTACCAAAATTGCACCCGGCAAAGATGTACTGGAAGTTGAAAAAAAACTGCTTAAATTTGTCCCCGAAGAATTTAAAGTCGATGCCCATCACTGGTTAATCCTGCATGGACGATATACCTGTGTTGCCAGAAAACCACGTTGCGGCGCCTGCGTGATAGAAGACTTGTGTGAATTTGAAGATAAAATATCAGATGACTAAATAAACGAGAGAGATATGTTTGGTAATGATCGCAATGAAATGCGCAAAATGTTTTATATCGCCTGGCAGAATTTTAAAAGCAACGCTGCCCTGCAACCACTCGAGCAGATGATCGTTGCCATTATTCAACAGCACCCTGAATACCACTCACTGCTGGCAGATGACTCCACGATAGATAAAGATTACACACCAGAAATGAACCAAACCAATCCTTTCTTACATATGTCGATGCATATCGCAATACAGGAGCAATTATCCACAGGTCGACCTGAGTGTACCCAGACCATCTATCAACAATTGTCTAACAAATTAAACGATGCCCATCTTGCCGAACATGAAATGATGGAGTGCCTTGGCGAAATGCTCTGGCAGGCTCAAAGGGATAATGTCGAGCCAAATGAACAGGCCTATATCAACTGTCTAAGCCGCTTAGTACCTCCAATTTCTGTATAAATATCACGAATTTGTAACAATTAGATAGTTTTCACACAAATTCAGTCTATATTTGTGTATTGTTGAGCTGTTAGATTGAACCAAAATTATAAACCACCGTCATATTCAGCAAGTGAGGATGAGAGTGGGATACAAAACCGGTTTCAACCTATACGATATAAATTACCACTTAACTAAATTTACGTTACAGTGCAAAAACTACAATTTTGACAACGGAGAGAACCAAATGTCTAATAAAACAAAATCTTTATCAATCGTTCTTGGTGCCGCATTTGCTACAACACTCGCTGCAAGCAATCTTGCCAATGCTTCTGAAGCCGGTGCTAACCCTTTCGCAATGAATAACCTTCAAGGTGGCTACCAGGTCGCAGCGGAAGGCAAATGCGGCGAAGGTAAATGCGGTGGTAACAAAGAGAAGAAAAAAATGGAAGGCAAATGTGGCGAAGGTAAATGTGGTGATAACAAAGAAATGAAGAAAAACATGGAAGGTAAATGCGGCGGCAGCAAGTCTAAAAAAGAAGGTAAATGCGGCGAAGGCAAATGTGGCGGTAATAAATAAGACTGCTCTATAAGCAAGAACATGAACAAGATGCATTTTAAAGTTCATGGCGCAGGTTTGGGACTGCGACGAAGTATGATAGCTTCGTTGCAGAACCAGCCACCTTCTCAGGTTGGATTTATGGAAGTCGCCCCCGAAAACTGGATTGGTGTGGGTGGCTTAATGGGTAAACAGTTTAAGGCGTTTACCGAGCACTATGACATGATCTGTCATGGCTTATCCCTCTCAATCGGTTCACCCAGCCCACTGGATGAAGCCTTTTTACATCGTCTAAAGCATTTTCTGGACGAACACGATATAAAAATTTACAGCGAACACTTAAGCTATTGTAGTGATGATGGCCATTTATACGATCTACTACCAATCCCCTTTACTGAAGAAGCGGTACATTATGTAGCCAAACGAATTCAACGTGTTCAGGATATTCTTGAGCGCCCGGTCGCCATGGAGAATGTTTCCTACTACGCTGCCCCTGGTCAACAAATGACTGAAATAGATTTTTTAAATGCGGTACTCGGAGAAGCAAATTGTAAAATGTTGCTAGATGTTAATAACATTTATGTTAACAGTATTAATCACCAGTACAATGCTTCTGAATTTTTAAATAGCATTCCAGGCGATCGAGTTGAGTATATCCATATTGCCGGCCACTATGACGAAGCCGATGACTTAAAGGTGGATACTCACGGTGCCGATGTAATTGAACCCGTATGGGAATTACTCCAACAAGCTTATCAACGCTATGGTGTTAT
>Ga0316207_10003852_pt1 | contig 13541 bp, 15 predicted proteins | sample 6weekpyrite_MG_FD_204943 | JGI IMG/M metagenome (GOLD analysis project Ga0316207, IMG submission 204943) | Microbial mat bacterial communities from mineral coupon in-situ incubated in ocean water Damariscotta River, Maine, United States -... | ecosystem: Environmental > Aquatic > Marine >... | reverse complement strand
TTGACCTGAATTCCCCAAATACCCCGAACTTCCAGAAGAACCAATCTTAGCTATTGAGCCTGAACCACCTGAACGTGATGATCCCGAGCCACCGGATGAACCTGACTGACCTGATTTGCCTGCGCAATTAGAACCACCTGAAGCACCAGATCCCGAACCACCTGACGAACCCGAGCCGGATGAGCCCGAACTAGCAGTAAATGTCAGTGGAGTAGGTACCGCAACAGGAGTTGCTTTCAAAATTCCAACTGATGACATGGCTAAACTCATCACGAGTAAAGCTTTTAATACTGACCCCATATTTATTCCCCTTTAATATCTGAACATTCTACTATAAGAAAGCAGGAAATTAAATATAAACCTGAAAAAACAATAACTTACAAGCCTATCGTTTTAAAAAGGGTTAACCCATAAGTACCTCAAAAAATATTACAAAATCATTAAGATACATCGATGGGTTAACCCAGTGTCATAGTGTCACTTAAATTAAAAAATAATTTCATATAGCCTAACTTTTTCATTTTAAGACATATAAATTTGTTTAATCATTAATCAATTCCTTGCCAAGTAAAGGTAACTCAATAGGAATACCTGTATATTAAGCCAGCATGGAAATCACGATAAATAATCAAACCATTAACCTCGAAAAGCATACGCCGATAATGCATAAATACTCGCCTTTTGATTTTCAATAAGTTATCGGTAACTTGTCGTTCAAGGAGTAGTGTTTCTTGAATTCGGGCTTCGCGTTCTATGAATCAAACCATGTTGATGATCGGTTTATTATACCTTCATAATGACTTTTCACACAGCCTGGGCCAGAAGCAGACATTTATAAAAGTGTACCTATAGCTGCAGCTAGTAAGGAAATACAATTAATTCATCATTTGCTACAAACACATCGGCAGGCAAGTTAGAGTTATTTTCATTTAACCATATATCAAAGTCATGACCAATATGTGTAAGGACTGTACGTAAGGGTTTCAGCTGCTCATGAATTTCCAGTGAATCATTCAAGTTATTATGATTAATATCATCTATATTGGGGCCATGGCTAGTATCAATAATAAGAACATCAAGAATTTTATCTTTCAAGAATGAAGTTGTTTTTGGTGGAAGACCTTTTGTATCAGTTAGATAAGCAATGCATTGGTTATCTAATTCAAAAAGATATCCAAATGTCACCTTTGAATGAATTAAGGGCAAAGGTGTGATTTTTAAATAGCCAATTGAAAAGGTTTCGAATTTTTTTTTAGAAATAAATTTTAATATGCCGGGATTCTTAAAAATGTCAGCGCAACCTGTACTATCGGGTGGACAATAAATGGGGATAGCTTCCCCTTTGCCCCATCTTAAATGAAACAAACCTTGAACATGATCGGGATGGAAATGTGTTAAAAATATACCATCAAGTTTGTCATGAGCAAACTTATCAGCAATATTCATCATTCCGGCATCAAGCAAGTACTTTTTATTCTCCACTTCTAATAATGCACTTGCAGGCCCTCGTCTATAGTTAATATTTCCTTTTGCTTTAGAACATAACAGGCAATCGCAGCCAAACAAGGGAACTCCTGCAGCATTACCGGTACCGAGAAGTTTTAAGCGCATTTGTTCTTAAATCGATTAGTGATGACGCTTAATAATTCATCACCCGCTTCTTTAATAGAACTATTATTCTCAATCGTAACCAGATTAGGATGTTGTACGGAACTTTCTAGCTTAACTGCCTGAATTATACGTTTTTGTATCTCGTCATGACTTTCGCGACCACGAGAAAACAACCGTTCACTTAGAACCAATGGATCAACACTAATTAATACCGGTATGATATCTGGATATTTATTTGCGGCCTCACCAAGATATGCACGCGAACCATTCATCACAACAGAAATATTTTTTGATAACCAACCGTTTATTTCTGTTCCAATACCATAGTAAGTATTGTGACTAAACCAGTCCATATCAAAATAATCATTATCTTTGTACTGAAGAAACTCTTCTTCAGTTAAAGAAAAATGATTTTCACCTCCAGCATTCGGTGAACGTGTAATATAACGACGCACAAACTCAATTGGTACATTTTTTGTAAGATGCTTTTTTGCATAGTCAATCAGGCTATCTTTTCCTGCACCTGAACCACCAATAATATAAAAAAGATTACCCATGATCGTAATTCACTCGATAAGCTGAAATTCCATTACTCCATACCTGGCTTACTTGTGGTAACCCCGCTGGAGCATCAACAGCAATCAAATCAGCTCTTTTTCCAATAGCAATTTCACCGCGATCATCGAGACGTGCTGCTTTCGCAGGATTACTGGTTACCAGTCGAACTGCTGCTGGTAAGTCGAGATCCGATAACTCAGGTATTTTAAAAATTGCTACGATGAGAGATGCAGGAGAATAATCTGCACATAAACAATCAGCAACACCTTCATGTATCGCTTCGATTGCTTTAATTGAGCCAGACTGGCTCTTGCCACGTAAAATATTGGGTGCTCCAAAGATCGTTGACATTCCTGCTTTCTTGGCAGCCTGAGCGGCCTCTAATGAAATTGGAAATTCAGAAATATCAACTCCGATGTTATTCATAGTCTCTACACGTTCTACTGAATCATCGTCATGGCTAGCAACAGAGATACCCGCAGAATGTGCCGCAAGTGCAAGTTCTTCCATTCGTAAAAAAGCTCCCGATGCTGCTTCTAACTTTCGTTCAACAATGACGTTTACTTCATCGGCTGTCTTTTTATAAGTTTGAGTTAAATAATTTCTATATGCGGCCATGTCCTTAAACTGTCCTTGCCCTGGAGTATGATCCATCATTGAAATAAGATGCATCGCTTTATCATCAATTAACTTTTTCAATACAGGGGCACCTGTTTCATCGGTAATTTCATAACGACAATGTACCCTGTTATCAACTAAACCATGTGGTCGCCAATCATGCACTGCTCGTGCAATATCTGCAGCAAAGTCATTATTACGTACACCTAATTCCTCATGAGCAAAAGATAAAGCATGATAAACCGTTGTTATGCCCGCAGCAGCATTACGCTTATCAGCTTGTGCACAAGCAAAATCTAATGGGAAATGCACATTTGGACGTGGCTCAACTTCTTTTTCTAAGGCATCACAATGTAAATCAATCATACCTGGTATTAAAGTTTTTCCTTGTAAATCGATAACTTCATCTGCCACAACTGAATCTGGATTAATTGATATAATTTTTCCATTGCCAATTAGTACAGAACCATTTTCAATAATTGAATATTTTAATATTATTCGTGCATTAGTTAAATATATTTTCATTATGCAATTTCCTTTAATGTTTTTTCTATTCCGATAGGTGGTTCTAGCTGTACAACATTATCCGCCATACGCTCAACTAACTCTGGATGATGGAAAATGGCAAGCATCGCTACACCATCACTTTTTAATTCTTGTATAAGTGTTATTATTTTTTCTGTTGTTTTTGGATCAAGACTTGCGGTTGGTTCATCTAATAACAATAAACGTGGTCTTGATACTAAACCTCTCGCAAGGTTCACTCGTTGCTTTTCACCACCAGAAAATGTTGATGGTGAGATACCCCATAGTGCTTCAGGTAGATTCATTGCTGATAACATCTCACGCGCAAGATCGCGCGCCTGTGTTTTGTCCATGCCACGTTGTATTAGTGGTTGAGCTACAATAGCTTCTGCCGATTGACGTGGTAAAGCATGTAGAAACTGCGTCACGAAACCAATTTCATTTTTTCTTAACTCGAGAATAAGATGTTCATCTGCCTGAGCAAGGTCTATTTCAATATCCTCTTTTGTGCGAAATAATAACTGTCCACAGCTTGGTAAATAAGTTCGGTAGATACCTTTAAGTACCGTTGATTTTCCCGCACCTGTCGGTCCTATCAAAGCAGTCAGTTTTCCAGGAAAAACTTCTAAATTAACATCATGAGAAGAAGGGATGATCTTATCCTGCTCATGCAACTCAAAATATTTACTGTAACCTTCAACTTGCAGTATTGGTTTTTTATTCATTACAGTTCTTCCAACTATTATATTAAAGCGCTGACGCTACGAGTCGTTGAGTGTAAGCATGTTGCGGATCTTCAAGTATTTGATCCGTTAAACCGGATTCAATCACCCGACCATATTTCATTACCAATGTTCGACCAGCCAGTAAACGGATAACACCAAGATCATGTGTTACAACAATCATTGAAGTTTGTTGCTCCTGTTGTATTTCTAAAATAAGATCAAGAATGGCGGCTTGCACTGAAAGATCCAGCCCTGTTGTGACTTCATCAAGAAATAATAATGGTGGGTTAGTTGCTAATGCTTTTGCTATTTGCACACGTTGTTGCATACCACCTGAAAAATTCTTAGGCAACTCATCCATGCGTTCAGTCAGTACTTCTGTACGCGTCAACAAATTTGTTGCACGTAAACGAATATCTGAATAATTTTTCACCTCGGACATCAGCAAACGTTCAGCAATGTTACCGCCTGATGAAATATCAAAGTTAAGTCCAAGATGTGGATTTTGATAGACCATACCAAAGCGCTGGTTAACTAATCGTCGTTGCTGGGCGGCATTCAGTTCAAAAAGATCATACTTTTCACCTTCATCAAAAAATGTAGCATTTCCTGAACTAGGTTCCTGGTCAAAGTAAAGGCACTTTACAGCCGTAGATTTACCCGAACCGGACTCGCCCATAATGCCGAGTATCTCGCCCTTGTATAAATCAAAAGAAACATCATGGGCTGCTATAACACTGCCACATTGTGGACAGATATTCGTATCATATTCAGGTCCTGTTAGCTCAAAACAAGAAAAACATCCTTTTCCGTATATCTTTGACAAATTATTAACTTCAAGTACTTTATCCATTTGCCATCTCTACAATTTCAATATTGTCAGCAGTGATTTCCTTATCACTCATCACTGAACTATTCGTCGATTGTTCATTGCACCAATCAGTATCTGAACACTGATAAATTTTCTCACCTGATTTTGAATCGATAAATTCATCTAAAAAACTCGTAGTACAATCACATCGTTGACAACGACGACGTTGACCATCCTTATCTGTAAAATCTTCGACACGAAAAGGAACATCTTCAAAAGCCAATGGTTCAGCTTTTGTGTAAGGTGGTACAGCATATATTTTTTTCTCACGCCCGGCTCCCAGTAACACAAGCGCAGGCGACTGATCTAACTTAGGAACATCCCAGCGAGGAATAGGTGAAGGATCTATAACATAATGGTCGTTAATGCGAGTTGGATAGCGATGAGAGATAGTAATTTCATCAAATTTAACGATGTCTTCATAGAGTTTAACTAATAACCGTGAATAATCTGCTTCACCGTGGAGTGTCTTACGTTTATTTTCAGATGCTTCAACAACTATCAAAGGATCTGGATATGGAACCTGTAACACGAGAAGTTGATCCTCACGTAAGTCTTTTTCTGGAATACGATGACGTGACTGAATAACATCTGCTTCAGTTGTACTTATTGTGGTATTAACACCTGAACATGTCATTTCGATAAAGCTTCGTAGATTAACTGCATTAACTGAGTCATCAGAGCCCTGATCAATGACTTTTAATGTCTCACCTTTACCTAACAATGAAAGTGTTAGTTGCAAGCCTCCAGTACCAAAACCACGTCCCATCGGCATTTCACGACTTGAATATGGAACCTGATAGCCAGGTATGGCAACAGCTTTTAGCGCAGTACGTCTTATTTCTTTCTTAGCGTATTCATCAAGAAAGCCGAAGTGATTTGAAGCACCCATTAAATAGACTCCTTATTAGATTGCTTTTGTTGAGTCGCGCGCAAACGATCCATATCTGACTGGAAAGTAACGTAATGAGGCATTTTGTAATGCGTACAAAAACCCATTGAATCAATACCATCAACATGCAACAAAACAAACTCAGGATCTTCCGAAGGATTACCAGGTTCTTCTTTCATACCTTTTTGTAGCGCTCGATCAAGAATGGCCATACTGATAGCTTTTACTTCGTTATGACCAAAACATGCCCCATAGCCTAATGTGAAAGTCGATTTATCATCAGCTTCGTTACCTTCATACATTGCAACGACTTCGCATTCTGTCATTTCTACTTCACCAACTTCCGTTAGCTCACCAGTGATAGGATGTGGTAAAAACACGGGTAAAAATCCTACGCGTAATTCAGCTACTGTTGGGTGAACATCCCCATAACCACGCATGTTTGAATAGGCAATGGCTAATAATGAGCCTTGTTCCGCACGCGCCATTGTTGCTAAGGTTGCAGACCGTGGAACAGGAAATACCATTGGTTCACGTGTAATATCAAAAGGTATTTGTTTTTCTGAATTATTTTTTATCTCAGGTAATAGTCCTTCTTGCCGGAGACTATCCAGCACTTTTGGAAACGTATCAGGAATACCATCAATATTTGTATCATCAAGTAATTTTTTTGTAACTGAATGAAATCGCTCTTGTGATTCATTCAATAGTTCCATTCGCATCAATCTCAATTGATAATCCGTCGTTGCCCCCAGCATTTGTCCACCTGGAATATCTTTAAATGCTGATGAAATACGACGCGTAACACGCATGTTCTTTGTATCGAGCACAGGTGTTTCTACTAAGCGAGGTTGTGTTGATCTATATGCACGTAAAGCAAACGCTGCTTCTAATGTATCACCCTGAGCTTGCTTGATAGCAAGAGAAGCGAGTTGAGGATGGTAAACCCCACCTTCAGAGATAACACGACTATGTAAAAGACGTAATTGATTTTCTATAGTATGAGAATCTAATGGTTGTGTATTATCACTTTGTCGTGTACGTAAAAAATCATAAACTTCTTTTGTACCTTCAATTGCCTGGCCACCACCTTTAATCGCAACATATCCCATTACTCCACCTCAACTTTAGTCGTGCGAGGTAAAGCAGCTACGTATTGAGCGTCAACCAGTATCATGTCTACACCTAATGGAAAAGAACATATCCAGTCATTACGCTTTGATAACCATTCCGTATTCAGGCCATCTACAGTCAATCGTTCAAAATCTTTTATACCTGGACCAGACAGCTTTAATTTAAGATCTCCCTGTCCAAGTTTATTTACCTTGACGATAAGCGTCGCAGACTGATCAGGATTGGGTAGTGTTCCAAGTTTTGGTGAGAAGTTAGGTAACTGCGATGCATCACATAAGACATAATCCGCCTCATCTGCTGAAGCAGACTTTACTTGTAACATTGGCCAATTATCTTCTCGCAGTAAATTATATGGGTCGGAAAGTGTAACCTCAGCATCCAACAAAGTTGCTAACACGCTTAATGTAATATGCCCTTCTTTTGGTACTGCATGTAAAGCAAAATACCGGCCAGGATATGCCATAGCATTTAAAAGTAAACGAAAATTAGCTTGTTGAATATCAGGTTGCCAAACAGGATCAAGCTTCAGCATTGTCATCCCCCACATTATCAAGCAATGAAAAGTCTACTCGTGTTCGTGCCAACATCATCTTACGTTCTCGATTAGTTTTTTCATTAATGGCAACACCTTGTTCCACCATGTTGTAAATTTGTTCCCAGCCAGGTAACTGTGACGAAAGGACGGCATCACATAAGGCTAACGCTTCAGCGACTTCGACACGATCATCCATAACTTGTGCCGCTCCTTCCGCTTTATGACCATCAGGTGTTATTACTTCCAACCATGCAGAAGCCAGTGGAAATTCACCAAGATAAAATGTTTCATTAAATGCACTATCCTTTAACTTCATCATACCTAAACCAGACTGAGGTACTGATATAGGTCGGAGCGTCCAGTCTTCAGATAATTTTGCTGTTAAAGACAAAAGATTATTTGTCGGTAATGCTTTCAAGGCACTTACCCACGCTGTACGTTGTATCATTATTTATTTAGTCCTCTAGATATCTAGATATGTTGAATGCCACATTAATACTTAAAAGTATAAATTTATTAAAGTGCGCGCTTACGAAGTTTCTGCGATATAACTTCAAGCAATATCACGGTAAGAAAAATAACCAGTAAGATGGTTGCAACATGGTCATAGTCAAACACATCCCAACGGCCTTTAAGCTCCATACCGATACCACCCGCACCGACAATACCCAAGACTGTTGCAGTACGAATATTTCGTTCAAAAACATATTGCACATAAGCGATCCATGCAGGATAAACATGTGGAAAAACTGCATATCGGAGTACCTTGAATGCACTGGCACCCGTACTTGATATTGCAAGCTGAGGGCCAGGTGGTGCATTTTCTATTTCGTCAGCAAAAAACTTGCCTAATACACCACTCGTGTGGATCGCCAGAGCCAATACACCCGCAAATGGACCAAAGCCATACATAAGTACTAAAATCAAAGCGACAATCAATTCAGGTAATGAGCGATGAAAACTTAGCCAGACGCGAGTAAGGGAATACACAAAACGATGAGGCGTATAATTTTGACTTGCAAGGATACCTAAAGGTAAGGAAATCATGATGCAGATGACTGTTCCCCAAAAGCCCATCTCTATCGTTTCCCACATCTGAATGATGACTTTTTTTAAGTAACCAATCGGTTGCACAAGATATTCAGTACTTTCAACTGACCAGGTGTCGCTTAATGCATCATATTCCTTTTCTTCGCCTTGCTCGACATAAGAGAAAAGGGGAAGGTTATTACGGTCAAATTCGATCAAGCGATTAACCGGTGTACGTTCTGCAATTTGAATAGGAAATGCTTTTCCCACAAAACGCACGGCACCATCAAGTACCTGGGATTCTCCAATACCAACAACTGATAACACTGCCTTTGAAGTTTCAACTGCGGCCTTATCCAGCTCTGTGTTATGTGCAGAAAATGACAGAATAATAAACACGACAAAAAGAACCAGCAGATTCTTTGGTGTTACCGCGCGATGTAGTTCCCACTCTCGCCAGTGTTTAGATTGTTCAGTTTGTGAAATCATGCTGCTTGCTGTTCCATATTTATTGGTTGAGGTTGTGCCAACGCATAAAGTTCAGCTTGTGTAACTTTATCTAATTGTGATGGATGACCGTCAAAAAATATTTCACCTTTACGAAGCGCGATAATTCGATCGGCAAATTCCAGGGCATAATCAAGTTGATGTAATGTACAGATAATCGTTGCATCATGATGTTGTGCTGCAGTTTTTAAATTTTTTAATACACTTCGACTCATAGCAGGATCAAGACTTGCCACAGGTTCGTCAGCTAAAACAACTTCAGGGTTTGATATGAAGGCTCTGGCAATTGCTACCCGTTGTTGTTGTCCACCAGACAAATCTGAAGCTCGACGTGACAGATGTTTTTCTTCCAAGCCAACTTCATCCAGTAACTCACATGCACGACGCTGATCGTCAAACGAAAATGATTTAAACAAACTTCGGAATAAACCTACGTTAGGTAACAACCCTGACAGTACATTATGTAAAACTGACAAACGGGGAACAAGATGTAATTGTTGGTGAATCATACCAATACGGCGTTGGATCTTTGATTTGTTCTGCTTACTAAACTCAAGATCTCCAATCTTGATTTTTCCACTACTTGGCTCAACCACGCCATTAACCATATTCATCAGGGTAGACTTACCTGCACCAGACGGTCCAAGCAACACGCAAAACTCACCAGATTTAATATGTAATGACACATTGTTTACCGCTTTAGTACCATCATCATAAACACGGCTAACAGAATCAAAATCTAACATGACGTGCTCCTTTATTATTTTATAATGAGGAGATGGTTAACCCATCTCCTCTAACTTTACACAACTATTATTAATTAACGCTTACCAGCTTTATCAATCATGCCAACTTTCACTTGTTTAGTAACAGCACCTAACTTAGATAAAGCAGCAAATATTTTCTTCTCATCAAAATTTGCATCATAACGGTCAACTTTCTTGCCACCGTATCCACGAATTTTATCCGCTGCAATTAAGTTATGAATATTATTAAATGCCTTACGTAATGTGGCTTTAGTTTTTGAATTTAAATGTTTATTCATCGCTAAAGGTGGGTTAGGAATAGGTTGTGATTTAGCTAAAGGTTTAAATATTTTTGCATCAAGGGCACCTTTTTTAACCGCTTTTCCAAATGAGTTATATGAAGCCGCTGCTGCATCAACACGGCCTTCTGCTAACGCTGCTAGTGAAGCAGAATGTGAGCCTGCGATAACAACTTTTTTGAAGTCCTTAACAGGGTCAAGACCAGCTGCAATCAACATAGCGACAGGGAAATTAAAAGATGATGTAGAACTAGGGCTACCAAATGCAATACGCTTACCTTTAAGATCTTTCAGTGACTTAATACCCTTACCTTTAGCTGTAAAGATACCAGAGTAATAAACTGAATTACCTTTCTTAACGTCAACCGCTAAAAGGTCAACACCACATTTTTCATTTGCTTCACCATATGAAGAAGCACCGTACCAAGCAACATCGGCCTGATTATTACACATGCCTTCAACTACTGCTGCATAACTACTACCCGCTTTAATATCAAAATGGATGCCATAGTTCTTAGTAATGCCATTGAATACAGGTGCATAGTCTTTTGTTATATCATCAGTACCTGTATCAGCAGGAACCATCAATACACGTAATGGATTTTCTTTAGAGCCATCAGGTAGCTTGGCAGCAAAAGCTGATCCAGTTAACATTGCTGCGACGATACCTACAGCGATTAAATTTTTAATTTTCATTGTTTTCTCCTACAAGACTCAATGTTTTAAGGTTTAATTGAAAGTTGTGTGGCATCGCCACGAAATCGAGTTACTGCATACTCGACAGGTTTACTGGACGTAATATCCAAATTCAAACTTTTAACGCGTAATACAGGTGCTTGTCGCGGCATATTTAACAAACGGGCATCTTCTGCCTCTGGCAAAATTGCACTCACAAGGCTTTCTTCTCGTATCAATTTAATTCCATAGTGAACTTTTAAAAACTCATGTAGCGATCCATCCTCATATCTTTCGAAAACATCAGGAAATGTTTTCAATGGAATAAAGTGTGAGATAACACAAAAAGGTTTAAATTCGACTGTTCGAAGTGTTTCTATGAAAATAACTTCATCGCCACCAGTTATTTGTAGGCGTGAAGCAATCGTTCCTCGCGCAGGAATGACTTGCTTCCTAAGAACACGACTTGCTGTACTTCGTCCCAGTGACTGTAATGTTTCTGTAAAACGAGTTGTACTACCAATTGAATAGCTAATCGTAGGTTCGAGGACGAAGACGCCTTTTCCATGATGTCGTTCAACCAGTCCATCAATAACGAGTTCATCTATTGCTCGACGAAGTGTATGGCGGTTAACACCAAAACGTAAGGCTAATTCATTTTCAGCAGGCAATGACTCACCTGCTTTATACAAATCTTGAATTTCATTTACCAATACATCGCGAATCTGGCGATATATAGGTACATTTCCTTCGTTTCTTGCTACGAGATATACAGACATCTAGACAACTCCAATATGTTGATGAGTAGTCTAGAAAAAGATTGTGACTTAAAAATGTAAATTATATTAAGAAATTATGACAATTAAATATTGTTAAGCATGAATAATGTAGATGACATAAATGTAATTTTAAAAGAGGCTGCACTAAATTCTGTGTAATTGTTTATCATTAGCCCTTCACAGGGAAAGGATAGATAATTATGAAAAAAGAAGACCTACAGGTCTTTGGACAAGAGCCGCCAACATATCAAAACAGAAGATGATTTAAATGAGTTTCGTCAGATGCTCATGAAGATCACCGTTGAAACCACGCTCGATGCACCATATAGGATACGGTAAACACGAAAAAGCCAAGTCGGATAACAACCGTAATGGCTATTCCAGTAAAACTATTCAAACTGAAGACGGTCAATTTGAGTTAGAGACTCAATATGATCGAAATGGCGACTTTGAACCCAAGTTAGGCAAAAAGAAGCAACGTCGCTTCACCTCGATGAGTGATAAAATTTATTTCTTTATACTTAAGGCATGACCACCCGTGAAATCGTTAAAACCTTCGATGAAATGTACGGTGCGGAATGTTCACCTGCACTGATTTTAAAAGTTACCGATGCGATTATCGAACAGGTTATTGATTGGCAAGCGCGACCATTGGATGCGGTTTACCCGATTGTTTATTTAGACTGTATTGTTTTAAAAATACGCCAAGATAAACAAGTTATCAATAAAGCTGTTTACCTGGCCTTAGGCGTTAACATGGAAGGTCATAAAGAGCTTTTAGGCATTCAGATAGATATAATTCCACAAGCTGTTTGATCGATAAAACATCTGCTTTTCTTTGTTGTTCATCGGCCTCTTTTTGTTTTTCTTCTTTTACTTCCGTAGCAGGACAACGGCCATTTTTCCGAAGCTCCATTAGCTCATGCAATTGAAGCCTTGCTTCTGCCAGAGAGGTAGTCTGAAATTTCCAATTTTCACCTGAACAAGCTTGTTACTAACCAGATCTGGTATATCTGCAAAAGAAGGTTTTAGTCCCCACATTACCACAAGTCACTCGAAGCCCTCTGTTTTCACCTGTATCCGCCAGAATCGCTTTTCCGCGCTTCATCGCCGCGATTTTTCTTGAATTTAATGGCACTTTATCGTTCGCAGCCATAAACACATCCTTTTCCAGATTAATTGATCTCTCTAAGATATAATTGTCTTTTAGAAGAAAAAGTGTAAGTTTTAGTAAAGAACTAAACTGCCAATCAAAAAACTACACTTTTTTCTGAAAACTCATGAAATTTCATGCAATTCCATGAACGCTTCTGAAAGAAGAAAAACAAAATAAATCTTTATTTATTATATAGTTATAGAAATAAAATGTAGATTAATGAAGAACAAAACCGAACAACACACACCTATGATGCAGCAGTATTTGCGCATTAAAGCCGAGCATCCGGATATATTACTGTTTTATCGAATGGGTGATTTCTACGAACTATTTTTTGACGATGCTCATAAGGCCGCTAACCTGTTGGACATTACGTTAACTGCGCGCGGTAAATCCAACGGAGATCCGATTCCTATGGCAGGTGTACCCTACCATGCGGCCGATAATTATCTGGCCAAACTGGTTAAACAAGGGCAATCCATTGCCATTTGTGAACAGGTCGGCGATCCAAAAACCAGCAAAGGCCCGGTAAAACGTGAAGTTGTCCGAATTGTTACCCCGGGCACACTATCGGACGATGCCTTACTCGATGAGAAGCAAATCAACTTACTCTGCGCCATCCATGCTAGCCCTCTGAGCCAGACCAGTCATGACCCACATTTTGGTATTGCCAGCCTGGAAATAAGCAGTGGTCATTTTGCGGTTTGTCAGGTAGACGGCATTGAGAATCTTAAAAATGAAATCAGTCGACTGCAACCGGCAGAAATATTAATAAATGAAAACGATCCTTTTCAACTGGTTCAAATACTGCAACAAAATTATTCGATTAGTTTCAAACAACAAGGTGACTGGATATTTAATTTATCCCAGGCAGAAAAAAG
>Ga0316207_10003851_pt1 | contig 13542 bp, 13 predicted proteins | sample 6weekpyrite_MG_FD_204943 | JGI IMG/M metagenome (GOLD analysis project Ga0316207, IMG submission 204943) | Microbial mat bacterial communities from mineral coupon in-situ incubated in ocean water Damariscotta River, Maine, United States -... | ecosystem: Environmental > Aquatic > Marine >... | reverse complement strand
CCCCTTAAAATCATAAGTATTCACATGAGCTATTTACCAATTGTTATAGGTGGTTTAATCGGTGCTCTGGTTGGAAAGAAACTTAACAATCACTTGCAACGGAATTTGCTACCGCTCGGCCGATGGGGTGGGCGTTAAATAAAACGACGTCAGTGATTGGCTGGAGGTGAATTCCAGGCGCGCCGTAGGCCGCTTGTTGAACCGACAGGTAATCACTGGCGTTGTTACGCTACTCCTATGCTATATACTTAACAGTATCACCAATCTTTATCTCGCCACCCAGAATCACCTGTGCATTAATCCCACCATGACCACGCATGGCGTTATACCCCCCCGGGCCAAGTATCTTTTCCATTCGTGAGCACGGTGGGCACGATCCACTGCCCTGTAACAACACATCGCCAATCATAAAACGGGATTTTCGCAGTGCATAAAGATTAATACCGGAGACAACCAGATTACGCCGTAACCATTCTGGTGGAATATCATCATGACCGGTAATCGCGGCAAGCACAGGAAAATGTTCAGCCTGAATCAATGTGACCTGACGTTTACCCCCTTCACGTTTAATACGATGATCGCCAGCAAGACCACGATTTTCAATCACCTCAACGTGATCAAGAAGAGTGAGTGGCTCACGTTTCACTTCACGGATGCCGATCCAGTCCAGCCGCCCTGTTTGCGGCATGGTTGCCAATAAACCTGCCATGGTTATTGATTCGTTATTCATGCTGTTTTTTTCTTCTTGGCTTGTTACTTTTCGTTTTATTTTAGCTTTCTACTTTACTTTTTTATTTTACAACCGCGCTGCCCACACCACGCGGGTCACTCGCTGCATCCACGCGATTGCTTTGCCGTTCCCATAAGATGACTTGCATGTTTCCATAATCATCGCGCTGGCTCAATGTATGCCCACGTAACTGTAAATCTTCCGCCTGTTGTCGTGAGAACGCGCCGCGCTCATACTCAATATGATCCGGCAGGTATTGGTGATGATAACGTCGCTTACTGACCATGCTGGCCGCATCTCCCCCATCAATATAATCAAGGATGCCATGCAGCACCATGGTGATAATCCGGCTACCACCCGGCGTGCCTAATATGGCCACCCCTCTTGGTGATTCGATAAACGTCGGCGACATACTCGATAGCGGCCGCTTATAGGCCTCAATTGCATTTGCTGCTGCACCAACAAGCCCATAGGCATTTGGTTCGCCCGGTTTTTTCGAGAAATCATCCATTTCGTCATTGAGCAATACACCCGTACCAGGTGCAATAAAACTACTACCGAAGGGATAGTTAATACTTAGGGTTGCCGCAACGCGATTGCCCTCACGATCGATAATTGAAAAATGAGTCGTATCGGTACCGGCATTATCTGATACTGCAATGGGTGGTAAATCGCTGCTGGGGGTCGCGTTGTCGTTATCAATACTACTGTGCAACATCTGCGCATGTGCATCGCTGGTTAAGCGCGCCACGGGCACATCGACAAAATCACTGTCACCCAAAAATTCAGCACGGTCACGATAGGCGCGGCGCATTGCTTCAACCACAAGGTGCTGACGATGGGTTGTGCGCGCTGAACGACTAAAGCGATCTAATTGTTTCAATATCGACAACAGGGCCACCCCACCGGATGAAGGCGGCGGTACAGAAACAAGCTTGGTGTTACCCATCATTGCTGACACGGGCTGACGCTCAATAACGCGGTAGCGCGCCAAATCTTCCAGGCGCCACAGACCGCCTGCATCACGGGCACCCGTCACCAGGCGCTGCGCCACTGGGCCGCGATAAAATCCTTTGGCACCTTCCTTAGCAATAGTCTGAAGGGTGTTCGCTAAATCGAGTTGACGAACACGGTAACCCAATTCAGGAATTTCATTATTATCAAGGAAAACAGCGGCCGCCGCAGGTGATGCGCGCAAGGCAGCCAACCGAAAACCGGCCATGCGCCGGTATAAGGGATCAACAAGAAAACCCGCTTTAGCAGCATTAATCGCAGGCTGTAATGACACAGCGAGTGATAATTTTCCATACTTCAGCGCTAAATGCTCTAAGGCGGCAGGCACACCTGGAATACCGGCGGCAAGGGGTCCATTAATAGACGCACCTGGACGTACTTTACCTGCATCATCCAGATACATATCACGGTATGCTCGACCTGGCGCCATTTCGCGACCATCGAGCATGACCTGTTTAGCATCGCTGGCGCGATGTAATAACCAAAAACCACCGCCACCAATGCCCGAGCTATAGGGTTCAACCACCGCCAGGGTGGCGGTCACAGCCACCGCCGCGTCAAAGGCATTGCCGCCCTTGGCAAGCATAGCGTGACCCGCTTGTGTGGCAACAGGGTGCGCTGTTGCGATGCCCGCATGGGGTAGGCTCTGGGCGAGAACCTGCGTTCCAGTCAAACAGACTACGCTGGCAATCAATAAATGTCGTAACAAAACCACTTGTTTCCCCTATTCTCGTTATAACCTAGACAGTTACACACAAAAAAAGGTCCCGCATGCGGGACCTTCTTACATTCAGCAAACCGACTCGATATCGAACCCTATCAAGCTTCTGCCTGCAATTTGTCGTATTTCGCCTGAAGCTCTTGCTCCGACTCAACCCGGTCCGGGTTGGTTGGAATACAGTCAACCGGGCAAACATCGACACATTGTGGTGTGTCGTAGTGACCGACACATTCCGTACATAAGTCAGGGTTGATCTCATAGATTTCATCACCCTGATAGATTGCCTCGTTTGGGCACTCAGGCTCACAGACGTCGCAATTAATACATTCATCGGTAATCATCAGGGACATGCTAAAACTCCATAAATCGGTTATTTGCCCAGCATAGGGCGGGCAGCGAGGCGTATATTAGCCGATTCTGTCAGAGAGTGCAGCCATGACTTTTGTATGGACAAAAGCGGATACATCTCCACCATGCGCGGCTATCTCCTTAACGAGGCTCGATGAGATATAGGCATATTGCTCAGCAGGGGTCAGAAACAGGGTCTCTACCTCGGGCGCGAGGCGGCGATTCATGCCCGCTAGCTGAAATTCGTACTCAAAATCAGACACAGCTCGCAGACCACGTAATATCACCCGCGCGTCATGATCCGCGACAAAATTGACCAGCAAAGAGTTAAATCCCTTCACCTCAACGTTTGCCAGGCCCGATAACACCTCGGTGGTCATCTCGACGCGCTCTTCAAGACTAAAGGTTGCCCCCTTACCCGGATTCTCTGCAACACCGACAACCAAACGATCAAACAAGCTCGACGCACGCTCAATCAGGTCAATGTGACCATTGGTGACGGGATCAAATGTCCCCGGATAAACAGCGGTAATCTTCATGCGATGGAAATTAACATGTGTGCGCCTTGCTGTCAGCCATTAGGCCGGTGCATATTCCAGTAATAACGCGGTTACCTGCCCCGCCTGACTCTCTTTTAAGCGCTGCCAATGCGCTGGCAGTATCGGACTAGCCTGATGGCTGTCATGCTCCAGATAAATACGAGCATCATCGGCTAACCAGCCGGCATCAAGCTGCGTGATGATGTCAGGCAGCATATCACCTTGATAAGGAGGATCGAGAAACACCACATCAAAGGCCAACGGTTCGCCTTGCAGAAAACGCTGCGCCGTTTTCTGCTGGCATTTAATTGCCTCGTAACCCAGCAATTGTAGATTCTCATTCAAACACTGAGCCGCCCTGGCATCTTTCTCAACAAACACCACCTCACGTGCTCCACGTGATAAAGCTTCCAGCCCAAGCGCACCACTACCGGCAAACAAATCCAGACAACGTGCACCGTAAATTACAGGTTGCAGCCAGTTAAACAGGGTTTCTCGCATGCGGTCAGGGGTTGGGCGTAAATCAGGCGCAGCAACGAAACTTAATTTTCGCCCACGATGCTCACCCGCAATAATACGTAATGTGTTGGTTTGTTTTGCCATAGTGATTTTGTACTAACGGCAATGCCGTGCTTCCGGTTTGATTGCCTTGACTGGACGACGTTTCCTCACGGTTTCTTCATTCTGCCATTGTGCAAATTGCAGCGTCCGATGTTTTCTTATCACTTTAAAATCACAGCTAATATTACTGCGCTGATCAAATTTTAATTTATTATAAATGACATAATCATGATTAAAACGCGGCCGAAATGAGAGTGTCACACCACAATACTCTCGTCGGTTACTATAACCCAGTTGAAACGCAAGCAGCTCATTGCCTCTAACCGGAAGTGGCAATGCCCCCGCCAAATAGGGATTATGCGGCTGTTCCAGTTTTGCAGCGCGTGAACAATCCTCACCTTTCTCAAAGAAAAATAACGCGTTGATGTTTTTCATATCGAAGCGAATAACCGGGTGCGATGGGTTGTTCGGTGGCGCATAACTGGTCACGCACCCCGACAACAACAAACTCGCAACTAACCACAATCGCATATTCGTTTACGAGTCACCACCCACCGTCACCGTGACCAGTTTATCCGGATGGATTCGACGCTTAAAGGCATCTTTGATTTTTGCAACAGTGACTGCTTCAACACGTGCATTAAAGGTGTCTAAATAATCCAGTGGCAAATCATAAAAACCAATCATCGCAATATACTCTGTAATCTTTTTATTACTATCAACACGCAAGGCAAAACCACCGGTGATATTTTGTTTAGAACGTTTTAACTCATCCTCAGAAGGTCCTTCGTTTACGTATTTAACTAATTCTTCGTTAAGAATTTTCAAGGCATCATTGGCTTGTGAGTTCTTTGTTTGCATGCCCATCATAAATGGACCATCTTCACGCATGGGTGAAAAATAACTATAGACACTATAAGCCAAACCGCGTTGCTCGCGAATGCTGTCACTTAAACGTGACACAAGGCCACTGCCACCAAAGATATGATTACCTACATACAGGGTCATATAATCAGGGTCACTACGATGCATCCCCGGTTGTCCAACCAGTATGTGTGTCTGTTGTGACTTGTGTTGAATTCGCTTATTGATGCCATTGGAAAGTCCAGTAACCTTCTCCAGCTTCGCTGCACGTTCCCCCTTTGCCAGCCCTGCTGAAACACGTTCAGCCAACACTGTTGCACGCTCTTTAGAAAGTTCCCCGACAATTGCAATCACGGCGTTATTAGCAACGTAGTAACGCTTATGAAAATCCAGCACATCCTGACGTTGCATGTTGGTCAGACTGGTTTCTGTGCCTTTACCATCAATCGCATAAGGGTGATCGTTAAACACCTGCTTGTAAAATGTCTTGCTGGCAATTGCATTTGGCCGTTTGCTTTCTACCTGTAAGCCGATCAACATTGCCTTGCGATTACGTTGAAAAGATTTTTCAGGAAATGAAGGGGCAGCAACAACCTGGCTAAACAAATCCAGGGCTTTATCCAGTGTTGCTTTATCACTCAAACTACGCAGGCTAACAACCGACATATCACGTAATGCTGACGCGCCATACTGCGCACCCAGTCCTTCAAATTGTTCTGCAACATTATCAGCCGTTAGTGCACCTGTGCCTTCATCAAGCAAACTATTGGTCAGTCCAGACAGACCTGCCTTATCAGCATCTCGCGCACTACCTGCATCAAATACAATACGCAGGTCAACAATAGGTAACCCGGGTGCGTTAACATAAAATACTCTTGCGCCATTTGTTGTTTGCCAATGCTCAATTTTTGGGCCGGCATGGCTCAATCCTGCAAAGCATAATAAACTCAGCAGCACTAAAAATTTATTTCGCATGTTCTACTCCTTTCACCGCTGCCGCTGGCTTACTTTCTTTTTTATCCTTTTCAGGTTCAAGCACTGCAACGGTTAAACCTTCATCAATTAAATACTTTTTTGCCACTGCCTGTACTTGCTCTGGCGTGACTGCACGAACCCGCTCAACATATTCATCCAGTTGATTATGATTTAGGCCAACCGTTTCCAGGGTGCCTACTTGCATACCCTGATAAAATACCGAATCGAGTTCATACACCTTCGATGCAACGACTTGTGCCTTGATACGATCTAATTCATCCTGAGTTGCCAGGCTTGTTTGCAAGCGTGCAACTTGCTCACGTACGGCTTTTTCCAGTTCCTCAACCGTATGCCCGGTTGCCGGACGACCATCAAATAAGAACAAGTTATCAATTCGATCGTACATGTTGTAGCCCGCACCAGCAGAAACAGCAATTTGTGTGCCGCGTACTAACTCACGCGCCAAACGTGCACTGCTGCCGCCGTCAAGCACACCCGCCATGACTTCAAGTGCATACACTTCATCCGGCTCTTTTGCGGTACGCAGAACCGGCACCTTATAGCCCATTAGCAAATAAGGCACTTCGGCTTGTGCTTTCACCTTGATACGGCGTTCGCCACGCTGCTTCGTTTCACGTTGCGGTTTGAGTGGTTTGATAACAGAACCTGGAATAGGACCAAAATGCTTTTTTGCCATACGGTAAACATGATCGGCTTTTACATCGCCGATAATGACCAGGGTCGCATTCGAAGGTGAATACCAACGTTCATACCATTGCTGTAGATCTTCAAGCTTCATACTGTCCAGATCATCCATCCAACCAATGATGGGGTGATGATAGGGGCTGCTCTGAAATGCCGTCGCAATAAATTGCTCGTAGGTCAGCGAGGTTGGCTTATCCTCTGTACGCAAACGGCGTTCTTCCTTCACCACGTTAACTTCCTTGATGAAATCCTCTTCCCGTAAAGACAAATTCCGCATGCGATCCGCTTCCAGGCGCATACTGACCTCGAGTCGATCCTTATGTAAACGCTGAAAATATGCGGTGTAATCTTTTCCTGTAAACGCATTCTCGCGGCCACCGTTGGCGGCTATGATTTTCGAAAATTCGTTAGGGCCCAGGGTCTTGGTGCCTTTAAACATCATATGCTCAAGTACATGTGACACACCGGTGATACCATTATGCTCATAACTGGAGCCCACCTTGTACCAGACCTGAGAAACCACCACAGGTGCCCGATGATCCTCTTTTACGAGGATTTTCATGCCATTATCCAGCCTATACTGCCGAACATCTGAGACACCTTCTCGGTGCTTGGCCTGTAAAGGTGTGACAAAATGAGCCATCAGCAGCGCTGATAGAAGTAAAATGGGTGTTAAACGCATGTTTTATTGCTCCGTATAAACTATTTCTTCTAGCCGGTTTTCCGCCAGACCGACACAATGGTACGATAGCGCCGCGTCGAATGCGCACAATTTTATTATCCTCTGCGAGTCTAGGACAGTTGTAAAGTATGTTTGGTTTCGGAAAAAACAGCAAAAACCCCACCCCACCAGCCGATCAGGATGATGAGAAGGACTCTGTTGGCCTATTTGCCCGTCTAAAACAGGGGCTAAGCAAAACACGTAAAAGTTTTGGTGGTGCGATTGCCGATCTCGTCGTGGGTAAAAAGGCCATTGATGATGAGCTACTCGAAGAAATTGAAACCCAATTACTCATGGCCGATGTTGGCATCGAGGCGACCAGCCAAATAATCGCTGACTTGACCGAGCGCCTGGCCCGCAAACAGCTCGCTGATAGTGAATCCTTACTTTCCGCATTACGAGACGATCTCGCCGCCATGCTGGAACCCAGTAATATCCCGCTCGACATTCCGAAATCTGACTCACCTTTTGTGATCCTGGTCGTTGGGGTCAACGGGGTTGGTAAGACCACCACCATTGGCAAGCTTGCCAAGCAATTACAGGCAAATGGACGCTCGGTGATGCTCGCCGCCGGTGATACCTTCCGTGCCGCTGCCGTCGAACAACTGCACGTTTGGGGTGAGCGTAATGATATTCCCGTGGTTGCCCAACACACCGGTGCCGACGCCGCCTCGGTGATCTTTGATGCCCTGCAATCGGCTCAGGCCAAAAATATTGATGTGCTGATTGCTGACACGGCTGGCCGTTTGCATAACAAAGATAACCTCATGGAAGAGCTCTCAAAAATTAAACGCGTGCTCGGCAAGCTGGATGATGCAGCCCCTCATGAGGTGTTAATCGTACTGGATGCCACCACCGGTCAAAATGCACTAGCACAAACAGAACAGTTCAACAAAATCATTGGCCTTAGCGGTGTCGCCCTTACCAAATTAGATGGTACGGCCAAGGGTGGTATTATCTTCTCAATTGCCAATAAAACCCGGCTTCCCATTCGTTTTATTGGTGTTGGCGAAGGTATTGATGATTTACGCCCCTTTGTCGCAAAGGATTTCATCGAAGCTCTGTTTTAAGTACCTGGTTCATGCCACAATTACAAAATAATGAGTGCACTAACGGCATAAAAAAAATAAGCAAATGATTGAATTTCACAACGTCAGTAAACGTTACCCCGGTTTTGGCGATGCGCTGAGCCAGATCAGTTTTAAACTGGCAAGCGGTGAACTGGCTTTTCTCACCGGCCACTCCGGTGCCGGCAAAAGCACCTTACTAAAACTCATCGCCGTATTAATTCGTCCAACCAACGGGCAAGTACTGGTCAATAATGAAAATATTGGCCATATTAGTCGACGTCGCATCCCCTATGTTCGCCGTAATGTTGGCATCATATTTCAGGATCATAAATTACTTTTCGACCGTACCGTATTTGATAACGTTGCCCTGCCGTTGGTTATTTCTGGTCTTTCACATAGGGAAATTGGTCGTCGGGTACGCGCTTCACTGGATAAAGTTGGCCTGCTAAGTAAAGAAAAAGCGTTACCGGTTACCTTATCGGGCGGGCAACAGCAACGCGTCGGTATTGCACGTGCTGTAGTCAACAAGCCCCCTATTCTACTTGCCGATGAGCCTACCGGTAATCTTGATCCTGAGTTGTCACGTGAAATCATGGATTTATTTGCACAGTTCCAGCAAGTGGGCGTGAGTGTACTCATCGCCAGCCATGACCTGGATCTCATTGGCCAGATGGGTAGCAAAGTACTTACCCTCAATGAAGGCAAAATGGTCGCTGGTGGCATGCGTAATGCCTTACGTGAGCATCTACGATGATTTCGCCTGTCGTTTATCTCGCCCGACATATGCAGGTAATGCTAGCCACACTCGGGCAAATGGTTCGCTCACCGATGTCGAACTTAATGACCATTGCGGTAATGGGTATCGCGCTGGCACTCCCCGCAGGACTGCATATTATTTTAAAAAACGTCCAACAGGTCACCGCTCAGTGGGATGGCGCAGCACAAATTTCTTTATTTCTAAAACAAACCGTTACGGATAAACAAGCCAATCAGCTTGCCAGTATTTTACAGCAGCGTCAGGATATTAAATCCGTTACCAGCATCACCCGTATCGAGGCACTCGAAGAATTTCGCCAGAATTCCGGCTTTGGTGAAGCGCTCGAAGCACTCGAAGATAACCCCTTTCCAGCCGTGATCGTGATCTACCCAACGGAACAATCCGATAATTTACCCACCTTACAAGGCATGTTGGCAAGCTTTAAGAAACATCCTGAGGTCGAATTAGCACAACTTGATATGCAATGGCTAAAGCGACTCTACGCCATCATGGATTTTGGTCGGCGCGGAATTTGGGTGCTGGCAGCCATGCTGTCGCTATCGGTACTATTGGTCGTGGGTAATACCATTCGATTAGCCATCCAGAACCGTCGTGATGAAATCGAAATCATCAAACTCATAGGGGGAACCGACGCATTTATTCGGCGGCCTTTCCTCTATACCGGCTTCTGGTATGGACTCAGCGGCGGAATATTAAGCTGGCTACTCGTCACGCTATCTATTTGGCTGATCAGTGAACCCGTAAGTCAATTAGCCACTTTATACAATAGTGATTACTCACTCTCTTCTCTGGATATTAGCAGTAGTTTTATCTTGCTCGGATTAAGTATCAGCCTGGGTCTGGCCGGCTCCTGGCTCGCCGTTAGTCGGCATTTACATGCCGTTGAACCGGAATAACAAAAAAAAACTCATAAAAAATGTAATTTACATTGCGAAACAGTAATCTAGTTGCCACACTGTTACTCATTACAAAATAACTATAAATCAATAAATTGCCTTGTATGGATACAAAGGTGGGGTAACAGGAAATGCATCAACGCCAAACCAACATCATGATTGTTGATGGTTCTGAGGTTTCTCGGACCATTATCGCGCGAATTCTCAAAAGCGAGATAGATAACGTCAATATCACCTCGTGTGACTCTGCCAAGGATGCGCTTGAGCGACTGGGTAATTGGGAACGCTTTGATCTGATTACCACATCGTTAATGCTACCTGATATGGATGGCCTCGATCTCTGTGCACGCATTCGATCTTCGGAACGACACCACTACACACCGGTCATTGTTGTTTCAGGGGATGCCGACAGTCGCTTACTCCGCGAAGGTTTTGCCGCCGGTGTGACCGATTATTTTGACAAATCGAGTGGCTACAAGGCCTTTGTTGAGTTTATTAAATCATTTCTACAACGCAATTCCGGTCTTGTTGGCAAGATCCTCTATGTTGAAGACAGCCCCACCGCCGCCGCCATAACAATCCGCATTATGGAGAAACACGGCCTTAAGGTCGTGCATGTTACCCACGCAGAGCAGGCCTTAGAGCTCATTGAAGGTGTTGCCAACGGCTGGGTAAGTGAGGAAGATGGCTTTGATATTATTGTTACCGACTTCTTTCTCAAGGGTAAGCTAACCGGGGGCGATCTACTGCATGCTATTCGTACCCGGTTCCACTATTCACAACAGGAAATGCCGGTACTCGTCATCACCGTCACCGACAACCAACAGAAACAGGCCGAAGTATTCCACGCCGGTGCCAATGATTTTGTTCAAAAACCGCTTTTTGAAGAAATTTTCATTGCGCGTATCCGCTCGTTATTGCTGATCAAACAACAATTTATTGCGCTTAAACACCAGGCAGATGAAATGAGCCGTTTAGCCACAACCGATAGCCTCACGGGTGTACGAAGTAAGCGTTACCTCCTGGATAATGGTAATAAATTACTCAATAACGAATCCAACAGGCCGGTCTCGGCAATGATCATGGATATTGATCATTTTAAAAAGATTAACGACCTGCTCGGTCACTTAACAGGTGACCATGTCCTGGCTGGCATCGGCGTGCAACTCAACGATAGCTTCCCTGACAATATGGTGGTTCGTTTTGGTGGTGAAGAATTCGCCATCATTATGATCAATACCAATGCTGCACAGGCCGCTGAACAAGCCGAAAAACTGCGTATAGAAATCGAGCAATTACGCCCCGCCAATGTTGATGTGTCCTTCAGTATCGGGGTTGCCAGCACCGCAGAACACAATGATGCAGATATTACTCGGCTACTGTCATTAGCTGATAAAGCCCTCTATGCGGCAAAGGAAAATGGCCGAAATCGTGTCTATATCGCCGCTAAGGGCGGACCATTAGCCCTGAATCAAGATACTGAAGAAGCAATAACACTTTGATTTAAAACATTTTATACCCGTTTCTAACAATCCCTAGTTAATCATGGGGAACTTACACTAAAATTGGCACTCTCACTACGTGAGTGCTAATATAAGCATATCTGAATATATCCCTAATAGTGAAAGAGGATTAAATTCATGGACAACACCATGCAAATGCAACTGGCGGTACCGACAGGCAATATATCGGGTTACATCACCACAGCAAATAGCGTCCCAATGCTGAGCGCAGAGGAAGAGCGTGCGCTTGCATTAGATTTGCAAGAAAATGGTAATGTTGAAGCCGCTCGAAAACTTATCCTGCCACACCTGCGCTTTGTCATACACGTCGCGCGTGGCTACTCCGGTTACGGACTGAATATCGCCGATCTTATTCAGGAAGGTAACATCGGCTTAATGAAGGCCGTAAAACGCTTCGACCCAAATGTGGGTGTGCGTCTCGTATCATTTGCTGTGCACTGGATTCGTGCCGAGATGCATGAATTTATTTTAAAGAACTGGCGAATTGTGAAAGTCGCAACAACCAAGGCACAACGTAAATTATTCTTTAACCTGCGTAAGAATAAAAAGCGTCTTGGCTGGTTCACCAACGACGAAGTACAAACGGTTGCCAGTGAACTGGGGGTTAAACCTGAAACCGTTTTGGAAATGGAAACTCGCCTATCAAGTCGTGACATGGCCTTCGACGGTTATGCCGATGAAGATGACGACAGTTACTACGTGGCACCATCACAATATCTTGAAGATATGAGCGATGAACCATCCAATGTACTAGAAGCTGCCGACTGGAGTGAGCATAATAGCAAACGCTTAACAAACGCGCTGGGTACACTCGATGATCGTAGCCGTGACATTCTCAATAGTCGCTGGTTGGGTGAAAAGAAGCTGACCCTGCATGATCTGGCTGATCGTTATAGCATTTCTGCAGAACGTGTACGCCAATTAGAAAAAGCCGCTATGCAGAAGATGCGCACCGCACTGATGGACTGAAAACATTTCAGCATCATCGATAAAAAACGGCCCTTTAAAGGGCCGTTTTTCTTTGCAACCTATCCTCAGCTTAGTTTGCCTTGCGCGTGCAAAGTGCCTAACTGAAATCACTGCTAGTGCAGATTCTTCTGCCGACGCAATTTCTGACAGTAAACATAAATTCCTGCTTTTACCGAACGTGATTTTTTAATGAGCTGCGAATATCTATCGCATAGGCAAATTCTTCGCCTAACCGAAAATCGAGACGATACTCGCTAAGACTATATTGTCCTTTCTCACAAAGATATACGCCGACATAAACACTATCAGGCGTGCGCGTAATTTCTTCAATATCGCGTGATAAATCAAGTTCGATACTCATGATTTGCTGCGCGTCGTACTGCGCACACAACTGCTTACTTATAATATGTTCGTCGTCCTCTTCAATGACATTACGCGCTATTTTCTGGTCTGCTATATAGTTAATCGTGCTATTTTTTATAACGTCCCTTACTACCTCCGCAACCGCATTTGAGTAAGCCGCAATATTATTAAATTTAGGCGAATATTCTGAGTCAGGCGTTGCTAATACCAGCAACACGGTGTCAGCTGCCGTTCCTAAATTCTGCCCGGTCAACGGTTTAGCCTTTGCGATTACAATAGCTTCTTTCTGCTCAACCTCGGCATATGAAATAAGGTTTTCGTCGCTTGCATCAGCAACGGGTAACTCTACTGGCGCTTGCTTGCCTGACAATTGCCTTGTCCTCAAACGTGCCAGTGCGACAAACTGCCCTTTTGGATACGTTTGTAGATAAGCACCAAAATCACGTGCATCCTTACTGTCTTTAATACTATTCCAGAAAGTCATTTCATAAGCCGCATTGGTATCAACCGTCGTCACCGTTGTACTCTGCGCAGCATTATTTACCGTCGGTTTTGGGCTCGGACGTATGTTACGTTTAAAGAACAGGAAATCACCTTCATCGTGGCCAGTGGCACGAACGTCAGAATACTGTGGTTTTTGAGTTGCCGATGAATTCAGCGCTACAGGACGTTTTATCTGCCCATAGAGACTTTCCGCTTCCAACAGCGGTTCATTATTGCGCTGCAATGCTGATATCAATGCGCCTGCAAAAACAGAATGGCCAC